>UMHT01028900.1_pt1 | contig 11404 bp, 9 predicted proteins | sample 1965601 | NCBI WGS metagenome assembly UMHT01 (sample SAMEA4836105, study PRJEB28245) | human gut metagenome | biome: gut microbiome; material: fecal sample | place: Denmark | collected 2008 | reverse complement strand
GATTCTACGAGGCAGGCGCCAATGTTGCCTTGTGCAGCATTTCGCCAAACGGCAAAGAAGAGCTGATGCAGGAAATCGCTGGTGACGACCGCAGCCGTATCATTGCAAAGCCCGTCGATATGACGCAGGTCGACCAAATCAGGGCATTCTTCGAAGTGGTAGTGGAAAAGTTCGGCTCATTCGACATCCTGGTGAACAACGCAGGAATCTTTACAAGCGAGACCATCGAAACCGTTACCGAAGCCGATTGGGAACGCGTAATGGACACGAACCTGAAGTCGATGGTCTTCGCCAGCCAATGGTTTGCAAGCTACAACCGGGAACACGGCACAGGCGGCAGCATCGTGAACATCGCCTCGGTTTCCAGCGTTACCTATATCCCGCACAACTTGCTATACAACATCAGCAAAGCGGGCGTGGTCACACTCACCAAAACGCTCGCACGCGATCTGGGACCTTCAAACATCCGCGTAAACGCCGTGGGGCCTGGCAGTATTCCCACCGACTTGAATGCGGCACTCTACGCCGACAAGCAGCGCGAAATTGATTTGTGCAATAAGATCCCACTCGGCCGCCGCGGCACCAAAGACGATATCGCCAACTGCGTGCTGTTTTTGGCGGCTGATGAGTCCTCGTATCTGACAGGGCAGGTTATATTTGCCGAAGGGGGCTGGTTATTGGCTTAGGGCATCTCCTTTGGATGGGCAACACCCACTCGAATGTTGCCGAGCCTCTGCAGTACACATTAACTCCCTTTTCAGGGGCGTTTTGTTGCAACCGTGTTTACAACGTAAAAAAAGACCCGCCGAAGCGGGTCTTTGAATTGTGGTGGTCGGGGCGGGACTTGAACCCGCGACACGCGGATTTTCAATCCGCTGCTCTACCAGCTGAGCTACCCAACCGAAAGCATCATATCTGACGCGGGTTGTTATATTACCGATAGGTCTTCTATACGTCAAGTCTTTTATGCAACAAATATTTCAAGCTTTAACCAAGACCCGCAACAACCCACAGATGGATTTCCAGACCATTCCATTTTCCCCGATAAACACGAGCAGGAAATTATAGCGCGCACTAATGCGGGTAAAAATAATCGAGGCACCCGCAATGGATGCCTCGATTCGATAAGCAGCTTATTCCCAGGCAGAACGGCCCTGCAATGCACGGCGGCCGATATCGGAACGGTACTGAACGCCTTCGAATTTGATGAGCTCACATGCCTCATAGGCACGGTTACGAGCCTCTTCGAATGTATCGCCCAGAGCAACTACGTTCAAAACACGACCACCAGCCGTAATGAGCTCGCCATCAGGGTTCAAAGCCGTACCGGCATGGAAAACGATAACCCCATCGAGGTCCTGGGCCTCTTCCAGGCCAAGAATAACCTTGCCCTTTTCATAAGACCCTGGGTAGCCTTCGCTTGCCAAAACAACGCTCACTGCCCATTTATCGGACCAGGAAAGAACAATATCCTCGGGACGACCTTCTGCAACAGCAAGCATGATGTTCACCAGATCACCTTCAAGGCGAGGCAATACCACCTGGGTTTCAGGGTCGCCAAAGCGCGCATTGAACTCCAGCACTTTCGGGCCTTCGGGCGTAAGCATAAACCCGCCATACAGGCAGCCGCGATAGTCGTTTTCGAACGGATCCTTTGCCGTAGCGGCAGCGGACTGCTCCATGATGGAAACCATGGTTGCCATTTCTTCTTCAGTGACAATAGGCACCGGGGAATACACACCCATGCCGCCCGTGTTGGGACCAAGGTCACCATCGTAGGCGCGCTTATGGTCTTGCGCGGGAGCCATGCAAAATGCCTTGCCATTGGAAACGAAAGCCAGAAGCGAGCACTCGGGACCGGTCAGCATTTCCTCCACAACAACAGTCTGACCCGCATCGCCAAAGCTGCCGTCAAAGCAAGCCTCAACGGCATCAAGCGCCATATCAAGCGTTTCGGCAACCACAACGCCCTTGCCCGCGGCAAGGCCGTCAGCCTTAACAACCAATGGAGCGCCCAGCTCTTCGCAGTATGCGCGAGCAGAAGCAGCGTCGGTGAAGCTCTGGTAACGTGCCGTAGGAATACCGTTTGCATCCATGAAGCGCTTGGAATAAGTCTTAGAGCCTTCCAGCTGGGCGCCTTGCGCATCGGGGCCGAACACGGGAATGCCCGCTTCGCGGAGAACGTCAGCAACACCAGCCACGAGGGGGGCCTCAGGGCCGATTACAACCAATTCGATGTTGTGAGCCTGGGCAAATGCAAGTACCGCCTGAGCGTCTTCAGCATTGAGATCCTTAACGTTGCGAGCGATGTTTGCCGTACCACCATTACCGGGAGCTACGTACAGCTCGGTGCAACGAGGCGATTTCGCAAGCGCCCACGAAATAGCATGCTCGCGGCCACCGCCGCCAAGAACCAGAATGTTCATGGTTCAAACCTTTCTTGTTTGATGCCAAAAAGCACCCCCGCAGGTTATTCCGCGAAGGTGCTTTGCTTGTTTTGCTTTACTGGGTGAAGCCCATATTGCTAGCGGCTCTCCCAGCCATTGAAGATAGTCTGGTTGCGGTCAGGGCCAACAGCGATGATGGACGCCTTTACGCCAGAAACCTCTTCAAGGTACTTAACGTAGCTCTGCGCATTTGCGGGCAGGTCTTCGAACTTCTTGCAATCGGAGATATCGACGCCCTCCCAGCCAGGAAGTTCTTCGTAAATAGGCGTTACGTTTTTCGGATAGATAACCGAATGCTGCATAGGGAAGTAGTCGTAACGCTGACCGTCTGCCTCATAAGCAACGCATACTTTGATGCGAGGAACGCAGGAAAGAACGTCAAGCTTGGTAAGAGCCATGTCGGTCATGGAGTTGACCTCTACCGCGTAGCGAGCCTGAACCGCATCGAACCAACCGCAGCGGCGCTTGCGACCGGTGGTTACACCGTATTCGCCGCCCGTCTTGCACAGAAGCTCGCCGGTTTCGTCATGAAGCTCTGTAGGGAACGGACCGGAGCCAACGCGCGTGATGTACGCCTTAGCAATGCCCAGGACCTTGCCGATTGCCTTCGGACCCACACCAGAACCGGTGGGCGCGCCGCCAGCGCAGCACGAAGAAGAGGTTACGAAGGGATAGGTGCCATGGTCGACGTCGAGCATGGTGCCCTGAGCGCCTTCAAACAGCACGTTCTTGCCAGCACGGAGTTCCGCATTCAGCAGCTGCGTGGTTTCGGCCATATGATCGCGCATAACGTCGGCGTAGGGGAGATACATCTCGCAGATCTGATCAACCGTATAAGGTTCAAGATCATAGATCTTGGTAAGGATCTGGTTCTTCAGGAACAGGGCAGCTTCAACCTTCTCACGGAAGATCTTTTCATCGAGCAGGTCCTGAACGCGGATGCCGCAACGAGAGATTTTATCTTCGTAAGCAGGGCCGATACCACGCTTAGTAGTGCCGATCTTGTGCTTGCCCAGATGGCGTTCAGACGCACCATCGAGATCGATGTGGTACGGCATGATGATGTGAGCGTCACAGGAAATGCGCAGACGATCGCAGGAGAAGCCTTCGCCCTGCAGCATGTCCATCTCTTCAACGAGAACCTTCGGGTCGATAACGCAACCGTTGCCGATAACAGGCGTGATGTGATCGTACATAACGCCAGAAGGAATCAGATGAAGCGCCAGCTTGGTATCGCCGTGGATAACCGTGTGGCCTGCGTTGTTTCCGCCCTGATAACGAACAACGTAATCGTAGTCGCTCGAAATAAGGTCAGTGATCTTGCCTTTGCCCTCGTCGCCCCACTGAGCGCCAAGGAGAACCGTGCTTGGCATGAAAGGTCCTTTCGATGTTTTAATAATTAGCCAGGTGCAACGCACCAAAGCGCGCAACAAGCCCTAGCAACCAAAATCATACTACAGTTGAATCAAATTGCTTCGCGGATCAACAGTTCCCATCAAGGCTGCAACGTCTGAATGGCATGTAAACAAAATCACCTGCCGATACCGTGCCAATTCCGCCAAAGCGCGGGCAGCTTGCGCGCGCCGCTCGTCGTCGAAATTGACCAATATGTCGTCGCACAGCACGGGAAGCCCGCGGCCAACATTTACAGCCGAAAGAAGAAGGGCAATACGCAGGCTCAAATACAACTGCTGACGCGTACCCAGCGAAAGCAGATGAGGTGGGCGCACGGTTTTAACCGCATCAATCACTTCTAGTTCACCCTGGGCGTTCATGCGCACCTGCCGCCAGGCACCATCGGTCATCTGCGAGAGCAAGCGCGAAGCGGTGCGGTATACCTCAGGTTGGCTTTTGCGCTCCCATTCGGCAATTGCCGCTTCAAGGGACCGTTTGGCAATGAACAGCACCGAGAGCCTTCGGTACGTTTCCCGCAGGCGCGCCTCCACCTCTTCGCATTTGAACTTCGCCTCGTCAAAACCGGTTAAGCTTCGAGCGGCAGCCAAACGTTCCGACAGCTCTCCGTACTGGCGATCTGTTTCGGCCGCTGCATCCGCCGTCTTAGCACGGTCCTGCTCTTTGCGCTCGATGGCTTGGGATATCGCCTCCAGCGATGCGCCATCGTCGAAGCCCGCCTTGCGACACAGCTCCACGCGTTGGTTTTTGCATTCGGCTAGCTCCTTGCGAATACTTGCACACTGAAGGGATCGTGCCTGATGGTTCAGGTTTTCTGTTGCGCAAGAAGTGCGGTAATCGTCAAGCTGATCCAGCAATCGGCGAGCACGACGGAGAGAACCAGCAGCAGCCTTCAGGCCGTTCGCCTCTAAGAGACTTACGACTTGGGCGTCGAAATCGCGGAGAGACCGCTCGCAAGCTTCCACTGTTTTCTTATCCTGCTGAACCACCCAGTCGCGCTTCTTCAGCTCCTCGTCGAGTTCGTCTTCGCCAGGAATCGGCTTCAACGCTATCGAAACACCTGTTGCACCGATTACCAGGGCAAACGCAACCAGGGCCACTCCGGCAATCAGGTAAGAGACACCGCCATGATCAGGAGAGCTGTACAAAACAAACGAACCGGCGAACGCCATAAGCAGCGTCAACGCCAAAGCCAATCCGAGTTTCACTTTGCGCTGCGAAGCAAACTGGATCTTGCTGTCGGCGGCCTTTGCCCGCTCGGCAAACACTTCGTAATCCGACTGAGAGCGAACAGCATCCATGCGTGCAGCATCTAGAGAATGCTCCAATTTCGCGCGACGGCGCTCGAAATCTTCAAGGCTATCTGCAAGCTGATACTGATCTTCCCTGCTCAAGCCGACCAGTTCGGCGAGCTCATGCGGCGGCTCTCCCTCATGCATGGAGGCTTCATCCTCCAAACGCAACGCCTCATGGAGCGATGTGCGCGATTCTTCGATAGAACGATCAATTTCCTCCACACGAGCGCGGAGTGTTTTCAGGCCTTCTATTTCCGCATTAAGCTGCTGCTGCGTTTGCGCAAGCAAATCTCTCCGCGGACCCCACGAGGCAAGCATTCTCTCCTGTGCGCGCAGCGCATCTGCTTCTTCGCGCCCTTGATGAACCAACTCGCGCAGACGAAGCCGCTCTTCCGTTAAGTTGGGCACCGAATTCGGGTTCTTAGCGGAGCGGGAAAGCTCCTGCTTGATACGTTCGTTCACTTCGTCAAGCGCATGAGCAGGGGAAGATCCTGTACCAGAACCAGCGGTAAGCAAATGAGCCGTTACTTCGTTATGGCGATCGAGACGCAAAAGCTCATCGCTCGTTAACGCGAAAATCGTGCTGTAGGTTTCCTGGTCAATGTCGGCAAGCAGCCCTGCAGGAACGGTTATCCCTTCGCTGTTCTTGGCGCGCTTGACCTCGGACACTTCGCCATTCGTGCTGTCACGGAAGAAGAGACTCCCTACACGCTCTGCCGATTCGGGACGATACGAATTGCCCTGGCCCCTAGAGCTCGGCCAACCGAACAAAACACCCTTCACCAATTCATTGAGCGTGGTTTTGCCAGCTTCATTGGGGCCGTATACCACATTCAAACCAGGAGAAAACGGGCCTACAATAATGTTCGAGAATTTCCCGAAACTCGACATCTTCACATGCTCAAGAAATAAGGGGCTGATGCGTGCCTCGCCACTGGTATTTTTCTTTTTGCCCATTACGCCTCACGCCCCAACAGATCGAGCACAAGCGTTTCAGCCTCATCGCATAAAGAGGGCATTGCGCGACCAAGCATTTTAGGCAAAGGAAGGTCACGGCTGCAGAATTCGTCTTCCATACCCTGAAGCGCCGCCGCATCACCTTTGCGATACTCATCGAGCGCACCAAGGTATGCCGCAGGGAACAGACCCTCGGTACGAAGAGCCTCTTTGTTGAAAGGAACCGAAGTGCGGCCCCAGATATCGTCGATAAAGAAAAACGGATACGAGTCGTTCACCGCCTGACGAAGATCATCAAGCACACGAGCGTCAAGGCGAGAGTGGAGGCTCGTCTTGCCAGTAAGGATCACACGGAATATCATGCGCTGACAGCACGCATCGGCATTGGCGGCGAACTGTGCAGAAACAATGCGCTCCTGAACATCGGCAACCGTTGGGCACTCAGACACATCCACCTCCAACCGGCACCATTCAACTTGCGCCATGGGAAGGAAGTCTGCCTGAACGGGGGATCCCTGCGAAAGCGTAACCTGATACACCCCATGAGGGCCGGTTTCCACCACGCTCCTGCCTTGAGGGCACCCAGAAAAGGCAATACGCGGGCATTGAGGAGTGGGCAGCAGGCGCGGCTGATGGACGTGACCGCACGCCCAATAATCAACATCTCGCGAAAGCAAGATTTTAGGTTGCACTGGCGAGCGTGTGGGATCAATATCGAGGCCTGTATGCAGAATGCCAACCATAAAAGGCGCCTGAACACCCAGCTCACGCTGGGCGGTTTCACGTGAAACCCCTTCAGAGATGTCAACGCCAGCAGGCCAAGATTGGCTGAAGTACCCGCGTCCGCCAATCAATGCAAGGGGTTCGCCTTCACGTTCGTACAGCGCAAAGCTGGGCTTGCCCGCGCCCAGCAAATGGGCGTTTTCCGGCAAGGCAGAAAAGCTGTTATCCCACGATGTAAAGGGATCATGATTGCCCGTTACAAAGTACACAGGAATGCCCGCATCGTTGAGCCTTTCCAAACCCGATACAAACAGAGAAAAATCGGCATACGAAGGGCGCGAATCGTCGAAGATGTCGCCCGCAACCACCACAAAATCGACCTGCTTTTCTATGGCGGTGTCGACAATGCGCCGATACGCATCTGGGATTGCCTTCAGCAGCACGTCGGCCCACAAGGGCGAGCTTGCGCGGAGCCCCTTGAACGGCGCCCCCAAATGCAAGTCGGCTGCATGTATGAACGTAATCGTGCTCAACCCAGCCTGCCTCTCGTAAGACTAGTAACGCGAATCGTCGAAATGATTGGTGAACTTGGTGAATTCAGGGATGAATGTAAGCGGAATATCGCGCGTCGGGCCACTACGATTCTTCGCCACAATAAGCTCTGCCATGCCCCAGTCAGGGCGGCTGTCCGATTCGGCCTCAGCTTCTGTGGTGCTTCGGTCGATGAACATAACAATGTCGGCGTCCTGCTCGATGGAGCCCGATTCGCGAAGGTCGGAAAGCATCGGTCGCTTGTCGGTACGCGACTCAACACCACGGGAAAGCTGCGAAAGCGAAATAATGGGCACTTCAAGTTCCTTTGCCAGAACTTTCAGACCACGTGAGATTTCGGCAACCTCAACGGCGCGGTTGTTGGGATGGGGGATTACCGGCTGCATAAGCTGCAGATAGTCAACAATGATCAAGCCGTTCTTCTTGTTGCGCATCATACGGCGTGCCTTGGTGCGCAGCTCGACAATAGAAAGACCGGCCGAGTCGTCAACATACAACTCGCAATTGGAAAGGTCGCTGGAAGCCTGGATGAGCTGGCTCCAATCCCCTTCGGTAAGCTGACCGTTGCGCATGCGCGAAAGAGCAAGGCCCGCTTCCGCCGCCAAAAGCCTCTGCGTGATTTCGTTGGAACTCATTTCCAAGCTGAAGAACGCCACAGGTGCGCCAGACTTAGCGGCATTGGCCGCAAGGTTCATGGCGAACGATGTTTTGCCAACAGCAGGACGGGCAGCCAGAATGATAAGGTTACCCGGGCGCAAACCGCAGAAGAGCTTATCCACATCGATGAAGCCGGTGGGCACGCCTTGGAGCATGCCTTCACGGTTGCCCATTTCGGCAATTTCCTCATTCGCTTCTACCAGCAATTCCTGAATGCCCTTAAAACTGGAATTTACCGTTTGCTCGGTAACGCCGAACAACGCCGCTTCCGACTGAGAAATAAGTTCCTTCGGATCGGCAGGAGAATCGTAGGCAAGCGACGTGATTTGAGCCGCACTCATAAGGAGTTCACGACGAATGGCGTCGCGGCTTACAATTTCAGCATGATGCTGCCAGCTGGTGAACGCAAACGTGTTGTCAGCAAGCTCCAGCAGATACTGCTGGCCACCAACTGCTTCCAGCTGTCCCGCTGCCTTCAGGTTGTCGGAAACGGAAATAACATCGATCGGGATGGAACGCGCGTTCATTTCGCGCATTGCCTCGAAGATCATCTTGTGAGCTGGTCGGAAGAAGTTTTCGGGCTTCAGTTTCAAGGACACTTCCTCAAACACGCCCGTCGACAAAAGGCATGCCGCTAAAACCGTTTGCTCAGCCTCAATGTTCTGAGGCAATGACTTGCGCGCTTCAGAAGCTGGCTGATTGTTTTCAGGCATGGGGTCTGCTCCTTGGTGGTTCGATGGTTTGCACCCTCATAATACCTGCTTTGTTGTTCAGTCCCTATAGAGGACCAAGCAACAACACCAAATAGCAAGACCCTGTCGAGGAAATGTCCTCGACAGGGTCGCAATCAGGCTCCACTCAACTTGGCAATTAGTACAGTGGCGAGGAAGTTTTGTAGGAGTCCAAGTCGGGAAGTTCAAGTCGTGGCTATCGATGTCGCGATCGGTAAGGATTGAAGCTAAACCCCAATCAGCCGAAATGAGCGGATCGTTATTGTTCGCAACAAAATAGAAAAGGCCACCCTTTCGGGTGGCCTTTCAAAAAAGCAGATAAGAAACTACTCAGCAGCTTCTTCGGTTGCCTCTTCTGCCTCTACTGCTTCTTCAGCAGCTTCCTCGGCAGGAGCAGCGAAGGTTGCCTCGTCGCCTACGAGCAGAGCGAGGTTAGCCTTGATGTCGCGATAGAGAGACACAACAACGGTGTGCTCGCCAGCGGACTTGATGGCATTCTTGATCTCAACGCGACGGCGGTCGATGTCGAGGTCAGCCTGAGCCTTAACAGCGTCAGCTACCATCTGAGCGGTTACGGAGCCAAAGAGAACGCCCTCTTCGCCTACGCGAACCTCAACCTTAACGGTAAGGGCCTCGAGCTGAGCCTTCATCTTGTTGGCATCAGCAATGCGGTTCTCTTCGCGAGCGGCGATGTTGTGCTTACGCTGCTCGAGCTGCTTCAGGTTGCCCTTGGTTGCCAAAACGGCCATACCCTGGGGAAGCAGGTAGTTGTTAGCAAAGCCGGGAGCTACGTCTACAACGTCGCCTTCGCCGCCCTTGTTCTTAACTTCGGTAAGAAGGATAACTTTCATTTCATCCTCCTCTTTAGCGATTACGGCGATCGCCGCGGCCGCTTACAGCAGGCACAGCGTAGGGCATGAGAGCCATTTCGCGTGCGCGCTTAACAGCATTGGCGATATCGCGCTGGTGCTGGGTGCAAGCGCCCGTAACACGGCGGGGCTTGATCTTCCCACGGTCAGTAACATACTTGCGCAGCATCTGAGTGTCTTTGTAGTCGACGTATTCCGCATGATCCTTGCAGAACTGGCAATACTTTCGACGAGGCTGCTTGGTGTAGTCAGACATGTTAACCTCTTTCGAATGATTAGAACGGAATGTCGTCGTCGTAAACGGAAGCATCTACAACCGGTGCCGCCATCGGTGCCTGAGCCATAGGCGCTGCCATAGGTGCCGCGGCGCGAGGAGCCCCATCGTTGCGGCTGGTCATGAACTCGATCTCGTCAACAATGACTTCGATCTTGCTACGCTTCTGGCCATCACGTTCCCACTGGCTCCAACGAAGCTTTCCTTCGATGGCTACCTTGCTACCCTTGGAAAGGAAGCGGGAAACGCTCTGTGCGCGAGCACCAAACATAGTGCAATCAATGAAGTTGGGGTAATCTTCCCATTCACCCGTCTGCTGGTTCTTGCGGCGATCGTTGACTGCGACACCAAAGCCCAGAACAGGCATGCCACTTGCAGTGGAACGCAAATCGGGATCACGGGTAAGGTTTCCGCTGATTACAACTCGATTGATACTCATATCGATACCTCTTTCACAACGTGGACTAGTCCGTCCACCTTTTGATTTCCTTGAAAATTAATCGCGATCGGTGCGAGCAACGATCATGTGACGTACAACAGCATCGGAGATGCGGAGTACGCGGTCGAGTTCAGCAATGTTGCTGGGCTCTGCATGGAAATCGATAAGGGTGTAATCACCGTCGGTCAGACCGTTGATTTCGTAAGCGAGCTTGCGCTTACCCCAGTTATCAACATTATCAACGACACCGTTACCTTCTGCGAGGGCGGTCTCGATACGCTTCATAACAGCGAGACGAGATTCTTCGTCGATAGACGGAGCTACAAAATACAAGAGTTCATAAGCCTTCATCAGTTCACCTCCTCTGGACTTACGGCTTCGGGTTTAAAGGCTACCCCGAAGCAGGAAATTAGCCTTGTTAGGTTACCAAACAAGGAAAGGAAGAACTAATGACTTTACGAGAACTCACGGTTTGCACACATTAGCCTTACAGATTTCCTGAAACCATCCTATTCCCCTTATCTGAAATTGGTGCGAAAAGCATGTGAAACTCCTGCGAAAGCTTGGCGGCGGCCCGGTTTCCGCATAAGCCTCATACCTTGTTTCCGAATAACGGATTCAGCGCGCAAAAAACGAGAGCCGGCATCGCTGCCGGCTCCCTCGACCGAGTTCTCTATTCCTCGGTTTCTTCTTCCTGTTCTTTAGGATCGAGGGTTCCCTCCACCTCGAGCTCAAGCTTGAGGTTTTCCATAAAGTTGGGAGCAGGACCGATGTAGACAACCTCACGTTCAATGCCGTCCTCATCGTAAAGGTAGCCAAATGCGTACCCCTGCTCTTCGCCGGGCAAACCACCTTCGGCGATAAGCGCGTCCTTCTGGCCTTCATCGGTGTCAACATAACCGTCGTAGCAGAAAGCGTATGCCGTAGCGCCGCGAGCGCCCTGAACCTCTTTACGGGCAGCCAGGAAGCACTCCTCGGCATCGTCGCCCGGATGCGTCTCAATGAAGAGATTTTCCTTTACCGCAAGACCAGTGAAGGGGATAACGT
>UMHT01054936.1_pt1 | contig 11536 bp, 10 predicted proteins | sample 1965601 | NCBI WGS metagenome assembly UMHT01 (sample SAMEA4836105, study PRJEB28245) | human gut metagenome | biome: gut microbiome; material: fecal sample | place: Denmark | collected 2008 | reverse complement strand
AGCAACTTTTTGTTGCTCAGGAACTTATAAATAAAGTTAAATCGAAGTGTTGCGGAATTAAGGGTACTATAAAATAGAAGCGTTAAATTCTTTAGCATTTGATATTCGCGTATTATCAATGATATGTTGACTCTATTAATTTTATTAAATAATAAAAGTCGATAATTTAAAATAAATATTTAATTGAGTCTTAGCTTAAAATATTGTTTATATGATATTTACTATAATAGGAATAATTTTAATAATATATAGCTTTATAAATTTTAAAAAAGCATTTCTTTGGTTCTTGGTATTTAAATTGTTTTTAGTTACCAATATCACTGTTGTTGCTGTACCCGGTCTTCCATTGTTTACTTTGGAACTCTTTCTTACCATAATCTTCTTCATTCAGTTTTATAGAACAAGGAAAAGAGTATCAGAGTACGTAAAATTTCCATATAAACGACCAATGATATTCATATTAGTATCATGGGCCTTATCAACAATATTTGCATATATAGGTTTTATAGGTGCATTTTCTCAATTTCTAAAAGATATTTTTCAACAAATCATTTTCATTTGGATGTTATGGGAATTGATTGATGTTAAGAAAGACCTTGGTTTTATATTGAAGTGGTTTACAATTGCTTTCTTTTTTATATGTGTTTATGGATTTTACGAACACCAGATACAATCAAATCCATTGGTTGAATATGAAGCCTCGTTAATTGGAGATAGTGATAGAGCAATAAATTGGACTTATGATGCAGATATAGAGCGTGGATACAGAACCCAATCCGTTTTTGAACATGCTATTGGAGCTGGTATCAATTGGGCAATGTATATAGTCTTTATATTGTCATTATATATTAATTATAAATATCCAATAAAGTACAAGAAATTTGCTTTTCTAACAGTTTTATTGTCTGTTATGTGTCTATTGTTTACAAATAGTCGTGGTCCTATAGTATTCTTAATGCTTTCAGGGTTATCGCTTGTTAATCTTAAAAATAAAAGGGTTTACCTTTTCATAATTTGTGTTGTTATATCAATTGTAATTTTATTTCCTTATTTATCAGAATATACAGATAATATTTTGAGTATTTTTGACAGTAAAGTTCAAAAGCGAGTCGGTGGAAGCAATGCAGAAATGAGGCTTATGCAAATGAATGCAGCTGTAGAATTGATGAATGAATCTCCCATTGTAGGTTGGGGATTTAAGTTTATGAATGTGCTTGATAATTCTTTAACTGCTGCTCTTTTAGGATTAGAAAGTATGTGGATTAGAATAATGGTACAATTTGGCATAATTGGTATAATAGCTAATGCTTATTTTGCCTATTATTCATTAATTAAGATTCCTAAATTATTTCATTCTAAATCAGTCTTTTATATATCATTGGCATATTGGATAACTGCATCTTTAACATCAGTTCCAGGTATGTTGTATTATTTGTATTTTCTTATATTGATAATATTTATTAAACTTTCACCAACTTACATGAAAATGACAAGCGAATATGGTAAATAATGCAATTGACGTTTCTATCGTGATTGTTTGCATGAACAATCTCAAAAATTTATACCCATGTCTTGATAGTATAAAAAAATATACAACTGTTACATACGAGACATTTGTTGTTGCCTATTTGTTTTCTAAAGAAAATCTAGATAAACTTCGGAAAGATTATCCTTGGATAACAATTATAGAAAGCAATGAAATCCGTGGATTTTCGGAGAATAATAATCTGGCATTGAGGCAGGCAAAAGGTAAATATTGCTTTATTGTTAACGATGATACTGAAATGAAAATGCCTGTAATAGATGTTTTAATATCGGACTTTGAGAAAGTTAAAGATAATGTAGCATGTATATCTCCTCGTACCATTTATGGTGATGGAAGTCCTCAAACATGTGGAAGGCCACCTAAGACTTGGATAACATTGTTATTTTCTTTGTTACATATAAAAAAAGAAAGCGATTATAAACAATGGGTAAATAAGCCGGGGCTGTTTAAATCATATAATATATCAGGAGCCGCGTTTCTAATAAAGACAGAGATATTTAGAAAAATAGGTTGGTTTGATGAATATTATTTCTTTTGCCCAGAAGATATTAAAGTGGGTACTGTATTAAATAGTATAGGTTATGAGTGTTGGGTTGATGCTGATGTTTATATTTACCATTATGAAGGTGGAAGTAGCAGAGCAAAATTAAATAGAACTCAATTAGCAACAACACCAACAGAAGTAAGGGGATATATTCATTTTTATACAAATGGATATATATTACGTAGAATAATTGTTTCAATTGTTTCTATATTTACAATAATAACACGCTTATGCATATATCTATTTAAAGGTATGTTTAGATCAAAGCCGAATAATGATTTAATAAAGGCTAAGGCTATGTTAAATACATTACGCTATTCTTATGGAAATAAATCTCCAAAAGAAATTTTTAAAACCTTATATGAAAAACAAATATTGAATTCTTTTTAAGGAAAAAGAATCTCTTAAATATCTTGAAGATATATAAATTTTATAATTATGAAAATACTAATTGGAGGTGATTTTACGACATGTAATCGTGGACTTGATTCTGTAAAGAATAAGAATGCTTTTTCTACAGAAATAAAACAAATAATGCAGGAAGCGGATATTTGTATCGTTAATTTAGAAGCTCCTATTGCTTATGAAGATAAATATAAAATTAGGAAAGTAGGACCAAATTTGAAAACTTCTTCAATTATTATTCCATACCTGAAGGATTGTGGAGTGGATGTTCTTACTTTGGCAAACAATCATTTCTTTGATTATGGAGAGCATGGAGTAAAAGCTACAATAGAAGAAATTAAAAAGAACAATATTGACTATGTTGGAGGTGGACAAACTCCTGATGAGTATCAGCGTATTTTATATAAGTCTGTAAATAATGTAACAATAGCAATTCTTAATTATTGTGAGTCTGAATTCTCTGTAAATAAAAATATAGGATCTAATCCAATTGATGCTATAAATGTATTTTATGATATTCAAGCGGTACGTTCCAAGGCTGACTATATAATTGTGATAACCCATGGTGGTCATGAGGGATATAATTTGCCTTCTCCAAGAATGCAAAAATTGTATAGATATTTTATTGATCTTGGTGTTGATGTAGTTGTAAATCATCATCAGCATTGTTATAGTGGATATGAAGAATATCACAATGGAGCGATTTTCTATGGTTTAGGTAATTTATTTTTTGATCATGTCACTCCCGAAAATAAAAAGGGAATTTGGAATAGTGGATTTCTTTTAGAAATAAAAATAGAAAATTCAATATCTTTCAAGACATACCCTTATGAGCAATGTGTAGGCAGTAAGGTAAGTGTGGATTTATTAAAAGACAATACTGCTTTTGAGAAAACGATAATAAAATTAAACGATATAATAAATAATCCAGAAAAACTGGAAAAAAGTTTTGATATGTGGAGTAGTAATCAAGGAATTAATCAGTTAGCTTGGTTTACCCCGTATGCGAATCGTTATTTATTAGCATTATATAGAAGAAAACTACTTCCCTCTTTTATTTCATCCAAGAAGAAATTACAGCTTTTAAATATGTTAAGGTGTGAATCACATAGGGATTTATGTATAAACATATTATCAAAAAAGAGATAAATGTTTTTACATAATATTGACATTAAATATTAAGTATCTACAGCTATTATCGTAAGAGTGGTTGTGTATGATAATAGTACATAAAAAATATTTAAGTTATCCAGATAATAAATATTTAAATATTAATACCAAATAGGACTTATGATAAAGACATCTAATATTGCTAATTTGATCAGGCCATCATTAACAAGAAAGTTGTTTAATATGGCGAAAGAGTATGATGATGTAATAGACTTTACATTGGGTGATCCTGATGTTCCTACAAACGATGCAATAAAGCAGGCTGGTTGTGATGCAATCTTAAAGAATAAGACAAGATATTCTCAAAATGCAGGTCTGTTGGAATTGCGTAAAGCAATATCAAAATATTGCGAAGATATGGAAGGTCTTAAATATAATCCTGAAACAGAAGTAATCGCAACAGTAGGAGCAATGGAAGGATTGTATCTGGCGTTGTTGGCTATTCTTAATGAAGAAGATGAGGTTATAATACCAGCACCATATTATGTAAACTACCGACAGATGGTGATGATGTGTCATGCTACTCCTGTTATTGTTGAAGATATTGAGAATGCAGATGAACTGCAATGTTCGTTTGATGCGATAAAAAATGCAGTTACAGCTAAGACAAAAGCAATAATCTTGAATACTCCATGCAATCCAACAGGCAAAGTGATGTCTCAAGACTTTCTGAAAAAGATTGCTGCGTTGGCTATAGAAAATAATTTGATTGTTTTAACAGATGAAGTGTACAAATGCCTGATATATTCTTCTGAAACAGAGAATCGTTCTATTGCTCATTTAGAGAATATGAAAGACAGAACAATTTTAATTAATAGTCTGTCTAAAGAGTTTTGTATGACAGGCTGGCGTATTGGATATGTTTGTGCTCCGGAGGAGGTTGTTGTTGCGATGACAAAACTGCAAGAAAATGTTGCTGCTTGCGCTCCGTTAGTTTCTCAATATGCTGCAATAGAAGCTCTCCAAGCTGATAAGCATTATTCATCTAATATGGCAGAGATATTTGCCAAACGCAGGAATATTTTGTTGGAAGAGTTTGCCGATTGCAATAAACTGTCATGCAAGGCTCCTGAAGCAACATTTTATGCAATGGTAAATATAAAAGCAACAGGTATGAAATCGGAAGAATTTGCTTATGCATTATTAAAAGCTGTTCATGTTGCGGTTGTGCCTGGTATAACATATGGCGATATGTGTGATAATTTTGTACGAATAGCTTTTACCTTGGATGAAACAAAATTACGTGAAGGTATAAGAAGGATAAAACAATTTGTAAATTCATTATAATAAAAAATGGCATCTAAAATAGTAAAAGCGGTAAAAGATCCGTTTTGGGCATGTGGTGTAATCTTACGCCAAATCTCACCCATAATTAAGGATGATGAAACATTTATAAAGATTGAATATTTCTTTGGCAGGAAACGTATCTTAAATCTCAAATCACCAAAAAGATTTAATGAAAAGTTACAATGGCTTAAATTAAATTGCAAGCGTCAGGATTATACCCAAAAGGTGGATAAATATGAGGTAAAAAAAATTGTTGCGGATATCATTGGTGAAGAATACATTATTCCTACGTTAGGAGTTTGGGATAATTTTGATGATATCGATTTTGATAGCTTGCCTAATGAGTTTGTTCTTAAATGCACACATGATAGTGGAGGTCTTGTAATATGTAAGAATAAGTCGGAGCTAGATATTGAATATGCTCGGAAAAAGATAAATAAAAGCTTGAAAAAGAAATATTTTTATGAGCATAGAGAGTATCCTTATAAAGATGTTAAGCCTCGTATTATAGCTGAAAAATATATGGCAGATGAAACAGGCTGGCAGTTGAAAGATTATAAAATATTTTGCTTCCATGGTGAGCCTAAATTTATAGAAGTGGATTATGACCGTTATGTTGGGCATAAATTAAATGTATATGATTTGGATTGGAATTTTATTGACTTCTATATGACTTCTCCAAATGATAAAAATGTCAAAATTGCCCGCCCTGAGCGTCTTGATGATATGTTGGAGTTGGCTCGAAAGCTGTCAAAGGACGATTTGTTCGTTCGCGTTGACTTTTATTCTATTGGTGATAAATTATATTTCGGTGAGTTGACCTATTGCCCTGGATGTGGTATGATTGATTTTCACCCAGATGAATATGATTATAAATTAGGAGAAATGTTACATTTGCCAATGAAATGATGAATATTTGTATATTTGTTAAGAATCTTACAAGCGGTGGTGCAGAGAAACAGTCGGTGCTATTGGCTAAGGCATTGTCTGATTGTTATGAAACGCATTATATAATCTTTAATGGCGAGAAGGTTCACCAAAAGTATATGGATATGTTGAAGGAGGATTCCAAAATTCATATACATTATTTTAAAGGAGGACATGGTGCCAGATATAATGAGTTTGTTAAATATTTAGAGCATAATAATATAAAGGCTATATTCTCATACCTTACAGCGGCTAACTTTTATGCCTGTATGGCCGGTAAGAAGGTTAAGGCAAAAGTTTTTACAGGATTAAGAAATGCAGAACTCCCTGTATTGAAATGTATTGCCGACAGAATGTTAACAAATAGATTTGCTGAAATGGCGATATCTAATAGCTATTCAGGCAAAGTGAATTTTGTGGCGAAAGGTTTCAATGAGAGTAAGATAATAGTTATTCCAAATTGTTTTGAAAATATTAAGCCTTATATAGAAAAGGCCGAAAATAAGACACTGCATATAATTACTGTTGGCCGTTTTGTGCCACAAAAAGATTATGAAACAGCTATACATGCTATAGCAGAACTTAAAAAGAAGTGTAACAATATTGCATTCGACATAGTTGGATACGGTGAGCAGGAAAATCAAATCAGGGAATGGGTAAAAGCATATAATATAGATGATATAACATCTATATATATCAATCCTGATAATATTGCAGAGTTGTTGGATAATGCAGACATCTATTTATCGACATCTTTGTTTGAAGGTACAAGTAATTCTATTATGGAGGCAATGAATGCCAATCTCCCAATAGTAGCAACAGATGTCGGTGATAACGGGAAACTTGTAAGAAGTGAAACTAATGGCTACTTATGTGAGAAAAAAGATTATTCGGATATTGCAGATAAACTGGAAATCTTAGCCAATGACAATAACTTGCGTATAAAGATGGGAAAAGAAAGCAAAGTGTTGTTAAAGGCAGAGTATTCCGTTGATAAGTTCAGACAATCATATATAAATCTTTTAGAAAGTGTTGCTTTCTAAGAGATTCGTTTAATTAATTATTTGTGGATATCTCTGTTGTTATATCCAATACTCATTATTAAAATAATTTTTCTATGTATGACTTACATCAGGCGTACCGTACCTTCTTTGGTAAGGGTGATGCCTTATATCAGTTATTTTCGCCATACCGCATTTGTCCGTTAGGCGCGCATGTTGACCATCAGCACGGATTGGTAAGCGGTTTTGCTTTTGACAATGGCATTGATTTCTTGTTTTCGGCTACAGATACGGGAAAGGTAGAAATGGCCTCGTTGAGTTTTGAAGGACTGATGACTTTCAACGTTCAGAAGCCTGTGGATGAAAAACAAAACAATTGGGGCGATTATCTGCGTGGGGCTGTATGGGCTTTACAGCAGGACTATCATCTGGAAAAAGGTGTGCGCGGAATAGTTAAAGGCTCAATGCCGGTAGGCGGAGTATCCTCGTCGGCAGCACTGCTATGCGGATTTGTAATGGCTATAGCAAAGGTAAACAACATAAGCCTTGACAAAATGCACGTGATAAGCTATGCAAGCAAGGCTGAGCGCGAATATGTAGGCTTGCGAAATGGTATATTGGATCAGGCCTGCGTGGTGTTGTGTGAGTCAGACAAACTGCTGTATCTTGACACAGAGACATCAGAGTATGAACTTATTCCTTTTGGTAGCGGCAATGTGCAGATGCCGTTCAAAATAGGAGTATTCTTCAGTGGAGTGACACGTAAGCTGACGGGCACCGACTATAACTTGCGTGTGTCTGAATGTAAAACAGCTGTATGGATTACAGAAGCATACATGAACAAGCCGCTGAAGGAACTGGAAGATACGCGCCTTAGAGATGTACCTGAATCTGACTTCGTGAAATATGCCGACCTGATGCCTGAAAGATTTGCCAAGCGTGGAAGGCATTTCTATACAGAATGTGAGAGGGTGAGAAAAGGTGTTGAAGCATGGAAACGTGGTGACATAGAAGCTTTTGGAAAGCTCATATTTGAGAGCTGTGAAAGTTCGATAAACAATTATGAATGTGGCTCAAAAGAACTGATTGCCTTATATGAAATAATGCGGACAACTGATGGCATATACGGCGGACGGTTCAGCGGAGCGGGATTTAAAGGAGCATGTATAGCCTTGGTTGATCCGTCGAAGGAGGAACAGATAAAACAATATGTAAGTGAAGAATATTTGAAGCGTTTTCCACAATATAAAGACACCTTTGAAGTGTACTTCTGCAACCCGAGTAACGGAGTTGAGTTTCTTTAAAATTATAACAGAATAAGCTAAATATGAAAAATATAGTAATAGCAGCCGGATATGCAACGAGGCTTTATCCGCTGACAGAGAATTTTCCGAAGCCACTGTTAGAAATAGGTAACAGCACTATCTTAGGCAGACTACTTGACGATATAGATAGAATTGATGATATTGACGAGCATATCATTGTAACAAATCATAAGTTTGCAGGCCATTTTGAGAAGTGGGCGGCAGAGCATAAAATGTCAAAGCCTGTAAGAATTATTGACGACGGGACAGAGACTAACGAGACACGTCTTGGAGCCGTTAAGGATCTGCTGCTGGCCATTGACAGCTGCAATGTGGATGACGACATGATGGTCGTGGCTGCAGATAACATACTGGATTTCTCGCTGCAGGGCTTTGTAGACTTCTTCAAGGAGAAAGGCACGTCGGTGATAATGTGCCATAACGAACCCGAACTGAAGAAGCTGCAACGCACAGGAGTGATTGCCGTTGATGAAAACATGAAGGTGCTGGAAATGCAGGAAAAGCCGGAAAAGCCAGTATCAAACTGGGCTGTTCCTCCATTTTATATCTACAGCAAAAAGGATTTACCGCTTATTAAAGACTGCATGAACCATGGTTGTGGTTTTGATGCTCCAGGCAACCTTGCTCACTATCTATGTGAGAGTACCGACATGCATGCTTGGATTATGCCGGGAAAAAGGTTTGACATTGGAAGTTTGGATAGTTATGAAGAAGCTAAAAGTTTATTTGGTACATTGTAGTGTGTAAGGAATACATCTTAGTGAAAAGTTAAAAGTGAAAAACGAAAAATCCAATTGCCAGCGTAGTGCTTGCGACAAGAATCCACAAGACATATGGCTCTAACTCCTAGTCAACTTGTTGGCGATAACTACTTTAACTTCTTTAACTCCTAGTTATATTATTTTATTCTCTTCCCTCTAATCAACAGCCAAAGGGCGGAGAGGCACGAAAGAAGAATTATGCCGGCGTGCTGGGCTGATTCTTTTATATTGAGAAAAAACTTTGACATGGACTTTTGCTTATGACGAGGCAAAAGTAATGATTTATTTTTAATCCGGAAAATTTTATGAAAATTGTTGTTACCGGTACCCGTGGCATTCCTAATGTCATGGGCGGAGTGGAGACGCACTGCGAGGAACTGTTTCCGAGAATTGCAGCCATGGGCGAAGACGTAACGGTGATAAGGCGTAAAAGCTATGTCAGCGACGGTCTGAAAGAATGGAAAGGCGTAAAGCTGGTGGACATAGAGACACCGAAGAAGAAGTCGTTTGAAGCCATTATACATACGTACAGAGCCATAAACAAGGCGAAGAAACTGGGAGCAGACATACTGCACATACACGCCATAGGACCGGCTCTGCTGGTGCCATACGCCAAGATGCTGGGTATGAAGGTGGTGTTTACGCATCATGGCCCTGACTACGACAGGGACAAATGGGGCAGGGCTGCCAAAGCGGTGCTGAAGCTGGGCGAGCGTATGGGGTGTATGTTTGCTGACGACGTAATAGTGATCAGCGACGTGATACGCAACCTGATTAAGGAGAAATACGGACGTACAAAGAACGTGCATCTGATATATAACGGCGTGTCGGAGCCTGAGGTGTGCGACTATCCCGAGTATTTTGAGGAACTGGGCATCAGGAAAGGACGATACATATTGGGCATGTGCCGCTTTGTGCCGGAAAAGAACCTGCACCATCTGGTGGAAGCGTTCGGGAGAATTAAAAATGAAAAATTAAAAAGTAAAGACGGCGGCGACGATGACATAAAGCTGGTGCTGGCAGGTGACACGGACTTTGAGGACGACTACTCAAGGGGACTGAAAGAGATGGCGAGGAAGAACGGCGTGGTGCTGACGGGATTTGTGAAGGGCCGTAAGTTGCACTCGCTGCTGACTAACTGCATGTGCTACTGTCTGCCGTCGAGTCATGAGGGCCTGCCGATAGCGTTGCTTGAAGCCATGAGCTACGGCGTGAAGGTGATAGTAAGCGACATACCGGCAAACCTGGAGGTGGGCCTTGACAAAGATGACTACTTCCCTGTGGGCAACGTGGATGAGCTGGCGAAGAAACTGAAAGAGGTGATAAGCCGTGAGCCACAGCACATAGACTACGACATGGCAAAGTATGACTGGGACAAGATAGCGAAGGAGGTAAGAGGGGTATATTGTAATTTAAGTGAATAATGAAGAGTGAAGAGCAGGCGCAAAAGCAATTAAAAATTAAGAATTAAAAAGTAAGAAAATTACTTCTGTGGTTTTATGTCAGTAGTTAAGGTGGCTATAGCAAACGCCAACGTAGTGATTGTGACAAGAATTCACAAAACATTTGGATTTTTCGTTTTTCACTTTTCATTTTTCACTTAAACAATCACTATGTTTGCATTTATTTCGTGCAAGTTTAATGGAATTCTGCATTTATTTCATGCAATTTTGGCAGAATTCTGCATTTATTTTGTGCAATTCCTGTAAAATTTTTCATTTTGTATTGCTCTCACCTTTTTTTAAAAAGAAGATAAGCAGCATCTCAGCATAACGTTCAAGCACGCTTGACGATTCTGCCTTCGATTTACATTATCTTTCACTATCTTTAAATAAGATAGGCTGCGGCTCGGCAATAAAAATAAAAAAATATGTTTTTTCATTTTGTATTGCTCTCGCCTTTCACTATCTTTGAATAAGATAGGCTGCGGCTCGGCAATAAAAATAAAAAAATATGTTTTTTCATTTTGTATTGCTCTCACCTTTCACTATCTTTGCATTTCTGTAATGTCCGGATAAGTTTTCGGGACTGTTAATAAATTGTTTTGGCACTATGAAAGAAATGTATTATGTATTCTGCAACCAGACATTGGTGACTGATTGGCAAGCCGGCAAAGGACGGCGGGCGTGGTGTGTGCTGAGACTTATCGCGGATGTGCTGTGTGGCATCGTTAGGCCCGATAGTGTTGACTGCATGAAGGGCGGATGGCGCGTTGATATGGCGACAGGGCTCGCCATAAGATTGAACAGAAATACTAACAATTAAATAACTAAACCATGCTTTATCCATTATTATTTAGAAACAACTTCTTTTCGAAAATATGGGGCGGAAGCCTGCTGAAGAAACTTAAGGGCATAGAAGACAATGACCCTACGCCTATAGGCGAGAGCTGGGAAATAAGTGCCGTGCCGGGCAAGGAGTCGGTAGTGGGCAACGGCTCGCTGCAGGGACGCAAGCTTAACGAACTTGTGACGGAATATAAGGAAGAGCTGATAGGACGCACGGTGTATGACATGTACGGCGAGACGTTTCCGCTGCTGATAAAGTTTATCGACGCTGCGAAGGACCTG
>UMHT01049370.1_pt1 | contig 11569 bp, 9 predicted proteins | sample 1965601 | NCBI WGS metagenome assembly UMHT01 (sample SAMEA4836105, study PRJEB28245) | human gut metagenome | biome: gut microbiome; material: fecal sample | place: Denmark | collected 2008 | reverse complement strand
GTAGCTGGAAAATTCTCTTTGGGAAGCTGGATGCGAGATGAAAATAGCGTTGATTCATATATGAATAAAAAGACTGGTACGCTTGCAGTTGGAATGAAGGAAGCAAGAAATATTCTTAATGCACATCTTCATATAAGTGGACCGTATACAACGAATCCATATCAGGCAACATCATGGGGGATGGAATTCACATTCACACTTGATAAAGTCCAGCCACCGACAGAAGAGCCGACACCTCAGGAGCCACAGACAGAAGAGCCGACGACACAGGAGCCGACAACGAAGGAACCAACAACACAAAAACCAACACAGCCATCGACAGAGCAACCGACAACTATGAGTTCTACATCAAGCATAGCACAGAGTAGTGATGCGGAAAGCAGTGTTACAGAACGCGTTGCAGAGGTTGCTGCTGATGAAGAAGTTGTAAGAACAGGAGATAGCAGGAAAGCGGTAATGTATGTTTCAATAATTGCTGCAGCAACACTTGTTTCTGTGATAGTTATTATTGCTGACAGAAAGAGAAAAATTTCTGAAAAGTAAAATTTGGAAGTGAAAATATCAGTCATAGGTGATATAATCAACGATAGTTTAAATGAAAAGGAATTAGATATTATGAGACATTTTTCGAGAACAGAATTAAAGGCAGCTATTAATATGCTTAAGGAGTTTACTGCGAAGGGCAATTTTGCAGTTCTTATGTATATGGGTGACACTGATAAGCTTGAGGTATCACAGACTCTTAATTCGGATATGAGCTGCTTTTTATTATATGGAAGCATCCAGCCACTCGCATTTTTCTTTGCAGAAAATATTCCTATGACTGCGGGTGAGTTAGAAGAGATTATTAACAAACAGTCAGCAGTATATGAAGAAGAGATAGACAATTACAGAAATGCACTAAAGGAAAGCGGTGCAGATAATGGACTGTTTATTACTAAATATGAAAGTATGATTCATACATTTATTGCATATGATCCTGACCAGAGTGGTGACAGAGACTGTTATGCACCATTTATTGAGGGTGCATTCAATGTTGAACCGGGTAAGGGACAGTTTGTTAATGAAGTTATGAGACTTGAAGTGTATGATGATGAATATGAGGATGACTGTGTAATCCAGAAGAAGCATTTTGTATATCTTCCATCAGTAAAATTCATGGGAGCATTCAATATGCGAATGATGATGAGTATGGTTGATGCACAGTATAACTAACATTTTACAATTCTTAAATTTATATAATATGTTTGAATCCCGGACTCCTGTATAGTATATTAGAAGTAACTTTAAAGAGTGGAGGGGTTGTATGAACAAAGGACATTTTAAAGACAGTCAGGTTGTTAAGGGAATTACGATTGGTGCAGTGCTAATTGTAATATATCTTGCCCTTAACAATGTGACTGGAATTCTTGATTCTATATCATATCTTGCAGGACTTGTAATGCCATTTATAATTGGCGCAGTCATCGCATTTGTATTCAATGTACCTATGAAAGCAATTGAAAAAGGACTTAACAGGCTGTTTGACAAGCGTTGTAAGAAGAAGCATCCCAGATTTATAAGAGTGCTTGCTTATATGCTTACCCTGATTTTGATACTGGCTATTATTGCAGGTGTACTTTTTGTGGTTGTGCCTGAACTGGTGAACACAATAGCTGACCTTATAGGGCAGGTGCCAACAGCAGTTAATAATCTTATCAACTGGCTGCAGGTCAAGCTGTCTGCATATCCTGAGTATGAGGAAAAGTTAAGCAGCATATCAATCAACTGGGATTCTGTTCTTTCAAATGTTATGAATTTCCTTTCAATAGGAACTAAAGGTATTATTAATGGCGGAATTGGTGCAATAAGCGGATTTTTCTCAGGAGTCACTAATTTCTTTATTGGATTTGTCTTTTCTGTGTATGTGCTGTTTCAGAAAGAGAGGCTTACAGCGCAATGTAAGAAGCTTATGTATGTGTGCTTGCCTGAGAGCAGGGCAGATAAAATCATTGAAGTGTTAAGACTTACCAACACTACATTCTCTAATTTCCTGTCAGGACAGTGCCTTGAAGCATGTATTCTTGGAACGATGTTTGTTATTACATTGTCTATATTGAGAATGCCTTATGCACTTCTTATAGGAATTATTATTGCGGTTACTGCACTTATTCCGATTGTCGGTGCATTTATTGGTTGTATAGTCGGTGTGATTCTTATAATGATGACAAGCCCGTTAAAGGCACTTATATTTGTGGGAGTATTCCTTATATTACAGCAGATTGAAGGAAATCTTATATATCCTCATGTTGTAGGAAGTTCAGTTGGACTGCCGGGAATATGGGTGCTTGTTGCTGTTACAATCGGTGGCAATCTGTTTGGTATAATGGGTATGCTTACTTTTATTCCAATCAGCTCAGTGTGTTATGCGCTGCTTCGGACATATGTCAACAGGAAAGTGGAAGAGAAGGAGATTGATAAGGGAAAGTTTAAGGGGTGATGCCTTCCGGAAATGGAAGTCAGGCGGCTATGCAGCTCGTTTTCAAACACGCTTGTGCTCGTTCTACGACGCAGCGGTACTAAGTTAGCTGGGATTCGTTGGCGTTAAGCCAACTGTCCAAGCTTACTAAGTGCCGGCGTCTTCGCAACGGTTTGAAAACGAGTTGTATAGTCGCCTGACTTCATTCTCACGGAAGACTTTTGTGCGGTGGATTGGCAGGTGGAGTGTAATATGCGGTGGAGCTGTGGTGGCGGATTGGACGCTGGAGTGGTGAAGAGGCATGTGGAAGTCCAAATTGAGTGAGAAAGTGTGGAGGATTGGACCTTACAAGCAAGAGAATGAGGTAAAAGGTCCAGAATTGTTGTGAAATTTGGAAAGATTGGACTTTTTGCTGAATAAGCTGCTTGTAGTGTCCAATCCTCCTTGTAGTCAATGAGTTATTGGACATTGGCATATGAGAAAGCAGAGAAAAAGTCCAATCAGCCAGATTATCATGATATATAATTAATCTGGACAACATGATACCTATAGGTAGTCGAATATATGAAAGTCTTATAGGTCGAAAACACATGAGATTATAATGATAGTTGGAAAATCAACCTATAAAGTCAAGAAAATCAGAAGTGTTATAGGAATATTCAGTAAAAAACAGTTTTCTATATAAGATTGAACAAGAAAAACTGTGAAATTTACATATAAGTGGTGGATTTTTTATGAATTGATAGGAAATCATAATGAATTATAAAAGCAACATCCCCGGCATGATTAATAACCATGCCGGGGATGCTGTTTTTTATATTGTTTAATTACTTATTGTTCTTCTTCTCGTTCTCAAGCTTCTTCATAGCTCTTACTTTAAGTGAAAGACCGAAGAGGTTGATGAATCCGTCAGCATCATGATGATCATACATATCACCTGTCTTGAATGATGCAATTGACTCATTGTAAAGTGAATATGGAGATGTTGTTCCAGCCTTGATGATGTTACCCTTGTAAAGTCTGAACTTAACTTCACCAGTTACATATTCCTGAGTCTTCTCAACGAATGCCTGAAGTGCTTCACGAAGAGGTGTCTCCCACTTTCCTTCGTAAACAACCTGTGCAAACTTGTTTCCAACATCCATCTTGAATGTTGTTGTATCTCTGTCGAGAACTAATTCCTCAAGCTGCTGATGAGCTTCGTAAAGAATTGTTCCACCAGGAGTCTCATATACACCACGGGACTTCATACCAACAACACGGTTCTCAACGATATCAATGATACCGATACCATGCTTGGCACCAAGTCTGTTAAGCTCTCTGATAATATCAGAAACCTTCATAGCCTTGCCATTAACTGACTTTGGAACACCTTTTTCAAATGTCATAGTAACATATTCTGGTTCATCCGGAGCTTCCTCAGGAGTGCATCCAAGAACTAATAAATGCTTGTAGTTAGGCTCATTAGCTGGATCTTCAAGCTCAAGACCTTCATGGCTGATATGCCAGATGTTACGGTCACGGCTGTAGCTGCAGTCTGTGCTGAATGGAAGATGAATACCATGCTGTCTGCAGTATTCAATCTCATCTTCACGAGACTGAAGCTTCCAGTTAGAATCTCTCCAAGGAGCGATAATCTTGATATCTGGAGCTAAAGCCTTGATTGTAAGCTCGAATCTGATCTGGTCATTACCCTTACCAGTAGCACCATGGCAGATAGCAACAGCACCTTCCTTACGGGCAATCTCAACAAGTCTCTTAGCGATAAGAGGTCTTGCCATTGAAGTACCAAGTAAATATTTATTTTCATAAACAGCGTGTGCCTGAACACATGGAACGATGTAGTTGTCGCAGAACTCATCAGTGATATCTTCTATATATAACTTAGCAGCACCACATGAGAGAGCTCTCTGCTCAAGTCCGTCCAACTCCTCTTCCTGACCACAGTCTGCACATACGCAGACAACATCATAGTTGTATGTTTCCTTTAACCAAGGGATGATGGCAGTTGTGTCAAGTCCGCCAGAATAAGCAAGAATAACTTTTTCTTTCATTATATATTCCTCCGTATATTATTAAGTTTACATAGTAAAACACATATGCTATGCACCTGCAGATTATAATAAACTACTTTATTTAAAAATGCAACAACAAATTATGCATATTATACATTAATATACAACAAAAATGTATAAATATGAATTTTCTTTAAAATATCCTTTACATAAGAAAAAAAGTTGCTATAATGTAGGTTATCAATTTACATTTTGCGTTATTTTATGCATAAATGTTGAATATATGCATTTTGCTTCGCAAAACAAGGAGGAGTTATGATTAAAGTAGGCATTATCGGTGCGACAGGTTACGCAGGTAACGAGCTTGTCAGATTATTATTAGGACATAAGGATGCAGAGATTGTATGGCTCGGTTCGAGAAGTTACATAGATCAGAATTATTCAGATGTATATAGAAACATGTTTAAGCTTGTAGATGCAAAATGTATGGACGACAATATGGAGCAGCTTGCTAACGAGGTTGATGTTATATTTACAGCAACACCACAGGGCTTATGTGCATCACTTGTTAATGACGAAATTCTTTCAAAGACTAAGATTATTGATCTGAGTGCAGATTTCAGACTTAAGGATGTTAATGTATATGAACAGTGGTATAAGCTTGAGCATAAAGCACCACAGTATATTGATGAAGCTGTTTATGGCTTATGTGAGATTAACAGAGACAAGGTAAGCAAAGATACAAGAATTATTGCTAATCCGGGCTGTTATACAACAACATCAATTCTTACACTTTACCCAATGGTTAAGGAAGGAATAATCAATCCGGATACAATTATAATTGATGCTAAGAGTGGAACTTCAGGTGCAGGACGTGGAGCTAAGGTTGCCAACCTTTTCTGCGAAGTTAATGAGAGCATGAAGGCTTATGGTGTCGGAACTCACAGACATACACCTGAGATTGAGGAACAGTTAGGTTATGCATGTGGAAGAGATGATTTAAAGCTTATCTTCACACCACATTTGGTTCCAATGAACAGAGGAATTCTTGTAACAGCATATGCCAACCTTGCCAAAGATGTTACATACGAAGATGTCAAGGCAGCATATGACAAGTACTATGATAAGGAATATTTCGTAAGAGTACTTCCTAAAGATGTATGCCCTGAAACACGCTGGGTTGAGGGAAGCAACTTTGTTGATATAGGATTTAAGATTGAGCCAAGAACTAACAGACTTATAATGATGGGTGCGTTAGATAATCTTGTTAAGGGTGCAGCAGGTCAGGCAGTACAGAATATGAACCTTCTCTTCGGACTTCCAGAGAATGAGGGATTACAGCTTGCACCAATGTTTCCATAATAAATGTACAATAGGAGGATGTTATGAATATAATTAAAGGCGGTGTTACAGCAGCTAAAGGATTCAAGGCTGCCGGATGTGAAGCACAGATTAAATATAAGAACGGAAAGAAAGATATGGCACTTGTATACAGTGAGAAGCCATGTGTTACAGCAGGAACATTTACAACTAACAAAGTATTTGCAGCTCCTGTTAAATGGGACAGAAACATTGTATATAATGAAGACTTTGCACAGGCTGTAGTTGTAAACAGCGGTGTTGCCAACGCATGTACAGGCGTTGAAGGAGATAACGCATGTGCAGAAGAAGCAAAGGCAGTTGCAAAAGTTCTTAATGTACCGGAGAATGCAGTACTTATCGGTTCAACAGGTGTTATCGGAATGCAGCTTCCTGTTGACAGAATATGTGCAGGAATTGAAAAGCTTGCTCCAATGCTTGATGATTCATTAGAAGCAGGAACACAGGCAGCAGAGGCAATTATGACTACAGATACAAGAAGCAAGCAGGTTGCTGTAGAAGTAGAAGTTGCAGGTACTAAGGTAACAATCGGTGGTATGTGCAAGGGCGCAGGAATGATTCATCCTAACATGGCAACAATGCTCTGCTACATAACAACAGACTGTGATATCGACAAGGCACTTCTTCAGAAGATGACAAGTGCAATTGTTGATGATTCATTTAACATGATATCAGTTGATGGAGATACATCAACTAATGATACAGCTCTTGTTCTTGCTAATGGAATGGCTGGCAATAAGAAGATTACAGAAGATGGTGCTGATTATAATGCTTTCTATGAAGGCTTAAGCTATGTATTTACAGAGCTTTCCAAGATGATTGCAGGTGACGGCGAAGGCTGCACATGTCTTTTCGAGGTTCAGGTAAAGGGTGCAACAACTAAGGCAGAAGCCAAGACACTCGCTAAGTCAATTGTTACATCAAGTCTTACCAAGGCAGCAATATTCGGACATGACGCTAACTGGGGAAGAATTCTCTGTGCAATGGGATATTCTGGTGCTGACTTTGACCCTGAAAAGGTTGATATATTCTTTAAGAGTGAAGCAGGTGAGCTTCAGATTGTTAAAGATGGAACTGCTACAGATTACAGCGAGGAGAAAGCAACGGAAATACTTTCACAGAATCCTGTAATTGCTATTGCGGATGTTAAGCAGGGCGATGCAAGCGCTACAGCATGGGGCTGTGACCTTACATTTGATTATGTCAAGATAAATGCTGATTACAGAAGCTAATCTGACACAGCATTTTAAAGCAAATATATCTGAATAAATATGAAATGGAGATTATTATGAGCGCAAAAGATATGACAGAGGAACTTATGAAGGCACAGGTGCTTGTTGAGGCACTTCCTTATATCCAGAAATTTAACAGAAAGATAATTGTAGTTAAGTACGGCGGAAGTGCCATGGTAGATGAAGAACTTAAGAGAAAAGTTATTCAGGACGTAGTTCTTCTTAAACTTGTTGGTTTTAAGCCAATCATCGTTCACGGCGGTGGCAAGGAAATCAGCAAATGGGTTGAAAAGTCAGGCATGACACCTGAATTCAAGAATGGTTTAAGAGTTACAGACGAGCCAACAATGGAGATTGCCGAGATGGTTCTTAACAAGGTTAATAAGAGTCTTGTTTCAATGATTGAGCAGCTTGGTGTCAAGGCATGTGGTATCAGTGGTAAGGATGGCGGCATGTTAAAGGTTGAGAAGAAGTATTCTAAGGGTGAGGATATAGGATATGTTGGTGAAGTGACAGATGTTGACACAACACTTATTGAATCCTTGCTTAAGGACGATTTCCTCCCAGTAATATGCCCTATCGGATATGATGATGATTTTCATGCATACAATATTAATGCAGATGACGCAGCATGTGCAATTGCAAGAGCTGTCAATGCTGAGAAGCTTGCATTCTTAACAGATATCGAAGGTGTATATAAGGATTTTGACGATAAGGATTCACTTATATCTGAGCTTTCTACTTCAGAGGCGAGAACTCTTTTAGAGAGCGGAACAATCGGTGGCGGTATGCTTCCTAAGCTTAATAACTGTATAGATGCTATTGAGCATGGTGTATCAAGAGTACATATTCTTGATGGAAGAATTCCACACTGCCTTCTTCTTGAAATATTTACTAACAAGGGTGTTGGTACAGCTATTCTTTCAGATGATGCAGAAAAGTTCTTTGACTCAGATAAATAATTGCGAACCGTAAGCTTTGAGGTTATAATATTATATTGGCTCATGTGAAAATGTGTGCTCATAAGAATAGGAAAGTGAGAGTAATCATGAATACACAGCAGATTATAGAAACAGCAGAAGAGAAGCTGATTCATACATACAACCGTTACCAGATAGTACTTGATAAGGGTGACGGAGTAAGACTTTACGATACAGATGGTAAAGAATATCTTGATTTTGGAGCAGGTATAGCAGTATTTGCACTTGGTTATAACAATAAAGAATATAATGATGCATTAAAGGCACAGATTGATAAGCTTATACACACATCTAATTATTTCTACAATGAACCGGCTGTAGAGGCTGCAACAGCACTTACAAAGGCTTCAGGAATGGACAGAGTATTCTTTACTAACAGTGGTACAGAGGCTATTGAAGGTGCAGTTAAGCTTGCAAAGAAATATTATTATGTCAAGAACGGAAAGGCTGATGCAGAGATTATTGCAATGCAGCATTCATTCCATGGAAGAAGTATGGGAGCACTTGCTGTAACTGGTAATAAGCATTATCAGGAAGCATTCGGACCTATGATACCGGGAATTAAGTTTGCACAGTATAACGACCTTGACAGTGTAAAGGAACTTGTTAATGATAAAACTTGTGCTATAATATTTGAGACAGTACAGGGTGAAGGAGGAATTTATCCTGCTACTAAAGAATTTATTGAAGGTGTAAGGAAGCTATGTGATGAGAAGGGAATTCTTCTTATACTTGATGAGATTCAGTGCGGAATGGGAAGAACAGGAAGTATGTTTGCATTCCAGCAGTATGGCGTTAAGCCTGATATCCTTACAGTTGCCAAGGCTCTTGGCTGTGGAGTTCCTGTAGGTGCATTTGCAGCGACAGAGGAAGTTGCGAAGGCATTAGTTCCAGGAGACCATGGAACAACATACGGTGGTAATCCACTTGCATGTGCAGCAGCAACCAAGGTGTTCGAACTTTTTGAGAAGCAGCATGTATTAGATAATGTCAAGGAAGTATCTGCTTACTTTGAAGAAAAGCTTGATGAGCTTGTTGAGACAATAGATGTTGTTGTCGAGAGACGAGGAATGGGTCTTATGCAGGGACTTGAGTTATCAGTTAATCCTAAGGACGTAATTGCCAAAGCACTTGATAATGGACTTATTCTGTTCTCAGCAGGAACTAATGTTATAAGATTTGTTCCACCACTTGTAATTACTAAGGCAGATGTAGATGAATGCATAGCTAAGCTTAAGAAATCCTTCTAGAATCAGGAGTTTACTTTATGAAATTAAGAAGATTTATCAGTATGATGCTGATTGTTACCATGCTGACAGTCTTTGCAGGCTGTGGTAATAAAGATGACAGGACACAGGCTGCGAAGAAGCTTAATCTTAGTGGACCTATTACAGTTAATGTCTGGTATAATGACAGTGCATATGAGTCTTATCTTGAATTCGTTGCCAGACAATTTAAGAAATCTAATGAACTGGTAACTATTAATCCTGTATATATTGAGGCTGATTCATATATTAATTATATATATGACGAATCGGTAAGGAATAACAATGCATGTGATATATATTTTCTGACATCTGAAGAGATGGAGAAGGCTTATCTTTCAGGTCTTACCTCTGAGAATGATATGTATCCTGAAGTCTATAATGAGAATGTGTATGGTAAGGCTGCAATGACTGCATGTTCGTATGGTGGTAAGTTATATGGTTACCCGGTGTCGTTCAACACTTCATTTCTTGTATATAATAAGAAATATGCAGAAGCAGTTGATACTATAGACCAGATTCGTAATATAAGTGATAATTATCAGATTACAGATGAGAACCAGGATGTTTCAATGGTGTTTGAATGGGATCCTGATTCAATGTTCCTTAATTATGCAGCAGCAGGAGCCTATATTAATATAGGCGGAGTTAATGCAGAGAACAGGGCTGAGGTATCTCTTAATGAGGAAAAGATTAAGAAGGTTCTTACTAAGTACGCTCAGTTAAAAGATGCATTTGGTATTGACAGAAATACAGTAAGTCTTAAAGAATGTGCGGATCTGTTTTCTACTGGAAATATGCTCTATACGGTGCTAGATGCAGACAGTCTTGCAGAGATTAATGTTACAGATGTAGATTATGGAATATGTGAGTATCCTTCAATGGGAGATGACCTTGATTCTAAGGCAATGTCTGTTACTACGATGGCAGTAGTTAATCCGTACACTAAGAATGTAGATGCATCCAAGGCTGTTGCAAGAGCAATTTCTTATGATTATGCAGATTATCTTGGAAGCATGGCTAAGAAAAGCTGTGCAAGGGCGGATTTAAAGGTTAAGAGAGCAGAAAGCTACCAGAAGTTACACCAGATTTATTCTGACTCTGTTGTAAAAGCCAAATATATCGGTGTTGGAGAAGTATACATGAGATATGAGATTATGCTTCATCAGGTATATGATGGTGGAAATGTTGATACAGCTTACAGTACATTTGCAACAACAATAGAAAAAACAACTAAAAATAATAATGAAAACAGTACGCAGAGTACGAAATAACATTATGAATAAATATCCTGTTATTAACTAATAATTATCCTATGCAGATTAATGAGGAGGTTAGTTAATGGCAGGATTTTTGATTGCAATAATATCAGGTGCACTTATGAGTTTACAGGGTGCATTTAATACAAATGTTACGAAAGCAAGCAGTGTGTGGGTTACGGCAATGTTTGTGCAGTTGACAGCACTGGCGACTTGTGCGATTATGTGGGTAATTGACGGAAGACCTGATATCATGAAGCTGTTTAAGGTTGATAACAAGATTACACTTCTTGGAGGTGTGATAGGTGCATTTATAACATTTACAGTTATAAAAAGTATAAGTGGTCTTGGAATTGCTAAAGCGGAGGTTACGATTGTAGTTGCGCAGATAATTGTTTCGTATCTGCTGGGACTTTTCGGGCTGTTTGGAAGTGAGAAGACTACATTTTCATGGATTAAGCTCGTGTCGCTTCTTATTACGGTTGCAGGAGTATGTATGTTTTATTTTCTTGGTAATCCGTCAACGGATTAATATATTATGAATAATTATGATAAATGTCAGAATTATCTGGCAGGAAGGAACAGAATGGAAGATTTATTCAGCGTATGCGGAAAGATACGATTAAGAAAAGGTGAAGGAAGAACCTTAAAGGCAGGCGGTGCCTGGGTATATGATAACGAAATTGAATGGATGTCTGACGGAATAATTGACGGACATCTTGTTGAGGTGCTTGATTTTGATGATTATTTCATGGGAATCGGATTTATTAACAGAAAATCCAAGATTACAGTAAGAATGCTGAGCAGACACACAGATGTTGTTGATGAGACATTTATTGAGGAGAGAGTAAGGGCTGCGGTTGAATACAGATTTAACACAGTAGATACCTCTGCGTGTCGTCTTATATTCGGGGAGGCAGATTTTCTGCCGGGACTTGTTATAGATAAGTACTCAGATGTGCTTGTTGTGGAATCACTTG
>UMHT01011436.1_pt1 | contig 11676 bp, 6 predicted proteins | sample 1965601 | NCBI WGS metagenome assembly UMHT01 (sample SAMEA4836105, study PRJEB28245) | human gut metagenome | biome: gut microbiome; material: fecal sample | place: Denmark | collected 2008 | reverse complement strand
CCCCATATATGACGATGAATATATAAAAATCTGACATACACACCAAGTTTTGGAGAGGATGGCATTATCAGTAAAAGATTCCAGAATGGCAAGGAACTGGAATTCGCAGGCTCGAAAGATTTCTGGAAAAAATTTTTAAATGAATCATAATAATTTACGGATCTTTGACGGCGGCATCCCAAACCGTTTTTTAAACAGCTTGCTGAAATGATAGACATCATCATAGCCGACTTCGGCTGCAACTTCCTGGATGCTGCCGTCAAAGCCGTTTTCCAACAATTCTTTTGCTTTTTCAAGGCGGATATTGATCAGGTGGCGGATCGGTGTATCTCCTGTCTCACTTTTAAAAATACGTGAGATATAAAAAGGACTTAAGTACATATTTTCTGCAATCTGATCTAAAGAAATCTTTTCACTGTAATGATCCTCAAAATAATTTACGATCTGGTCAACTACATATTTTTTGCTGGTAGATTCAAAAGAGCAGCCGGTATTGATTTTTACCGGTTCACTCTGTTCCCGCAGCAGCAGGATCAGCATCTGCATCAGATAACTTTTCAACATGATATAACGTCCGCTGCGGCAGACGTCATTTTCTGCGCTCATGGCTGTGCAGATCTTAAACAGCTTCTGGCGCAGTTCACCGGAGGTATGTAAAATAGGAGATTGTGTGGCTGAATCGGATGTCAGATCTTTTAAATGCAGCGGCAGATAATTTTCCGGGAAATCCCCAAAACGGACGTCACATAATCCAACAAAAAATTCCGTAGCCGGATTGGAAGGGTCTGTGCAGAGTGCCTGATGCTTCTGCCCCGGATTTAAAATAATGATATCGCCCTCGGAGATATCATACAAAGAGCCATTGATCCGGTATCTTCCGTGACCGGACAAAATAAAAGCCATCTCGATGAAATCATGGCTGTGATAGAGTTCCTCGTCTTTCAGACGGGTGCCTTTCCAGGTAAATAAAAAAGTAGGATTCAGTTGGTCAAGCAGTTCTTCCCGATTGTCACAGCACATAGTGATCTCCATTTCTTTGTATAAGTCTGAAAAATTATTTTGTCAATCATGTCATAGTATATCACATTCCCCATCAGAAACCATCCCCTCCGTTGCAAAAAATAACATGAACGGTGCAAGATAGTACATTCCTTTTTACCCCAGAAGTACTATACTGAAAATCCGAAAGAAAAACAAAAAGGGAGTAGGAGGGTTATTATGACACCAATGAAATGGTTCTTTTCATTTCTGAAAAAGTACCGGGGACTGATGATAATTGGTATTTTACTGACCACAGCGGTATCTGTGTTATCGGTGGTCAATCCGTACATATCCGGGCAGATCGTGGATCAGGTCATAAGCGGGGGCAGATATGATAAGCTGATGCCATTTATCGGCTGTCTGATCGGCGTTACGGTCGTGATGGGGATCTTACGTTTTCTGTTTCAGGTAGCATTTGAGACAGCGTCGCAGGGTGTTTTGTACGATATGAGGGATAAGGTTTATCGAAAACTTTTGGAAGAGGATTTTGCATTTTATAACAAGAAGCGTACCGGGGATCTGATGAGCCGGCAGACCGGAGATATGGATGCGATCCGTCATTTTGTGGCGTATGTGGTCTACATGGTTTATCAGAGTGTGCTGATGTTTGTGTTTGCGCTGCTTATGATCTTTACCGTCAATACAAAACTGGCACTTGCCATGCTTGTGGTACTGCCGTTTACTGCATTTGCAACTTATCGTCAGACAAAAGAGGTACGTCCGGCATTCAAGCGCAACCGTGACTGTTTTTCTTCACTCAATGCGTTTGTGCAGGAAAATGTCAGTGGAAACCGCGTGGTAAAAGCATTTGCAAAAGAAGATTTTGAGATTGAAAAATTTAATAAGGAAAATGATAAATTCCGTGCGGCACAGATTGATGCGTCAAAGATCTGGATGAAATATGTGCCGGTATTTGAGGTGCTTTCGTATGCACTGACGATCATTCTGATCCTATATGGCGGTTATATGGTGATTCAGGGAGAAATCACGTTAGGGCAACTTGTTACCGTAAACGGATATTTATGGATGTTAAACAACCCGCTGCGTCAGGCAGGATGGCTGGTCAATGATATCAGCAATTTCACAACTTCCGTGGAGAAAATCTATGCGACCTACAGTGAGGAACCGCATGTAAAAACACCGGTATCCGGAGTGGTAAAGAAGCATTTGAAAGGTGAGATCGAGTTTAAAAATGTATCTTACCGTGCAGATGATGAAGACATTGTCATGGATGTCAATTTTAAGGTAAAACCGGGGCAGACCGTCGGTATTATCGGTTCTACCGGAGCCGGAAAATCAACGATCATGAATCTGCTCTGCCGGTTTTATGACACGACTTCGGGAGAGGTACTTGTGGATGGTGTGAATGTCCGCGACATGGATCTTTATAACCTGCGGGATAATATCGGTATGGCAATGCAGGATGTATTCCTTTTTTCGGACACGATCGAAGGGAATATTGCATACGGAAGACCATCCTGCTCCTTTGATGAGGTAAAACAGGCTGCAATCATGGCGGATGCCAATCATTTTATCGGGGCACTTCCGGATGGTTATGAAACAATTGTAGGTGAGCGTGGTGTCGGACTTTCCGGCGGACAGAAACAGCGTATTTCGCTTGCAAGGGCGTTGTTAAAAGATCCGTCAATTCTGATCCTGGATGATACGACGTCAGCGGTGGATATGGAGACGGAGAGTTATATCCAGAGCCAGTTGAAAAAACTGGATAACAAATGCACAATCTTTGTCATAGCATACCGTATTTCTTCCATCAAAGATGCAGATCTGATCCTTGTCATGGATAACGGACGTATCATTGAACAGGGAACCCATGAGGAATTGGTGGCAGCAGGCGGTTATTATGCGACAGCTTTCCATAACCAGTATGGTGAGATCCCACAGGAGATTTTAAGCGGAAAGGGGGAAAAATGAGATGGCAAGAAACAGATATGATATGGATGAAATATTAGAGGACAGTTTTGATGTAAACCAGCTTAAACGTCTTGCAGGTTACATTGCTCCCTACAAAAAGAAGATGGCAGGCGTTATTCTTCTGATGCTTTCTTCCTCGGCACTTACCATGGCGATTCCGATCTTTTTCCAGAATGTGATGGATCACAGCATCCCGGAAAAAGATATGAAATCGATCACATTTTACAGTATTGCGACATTGCTGATCGCACTTTATTCGGGTCTTTCCCTGCGGATCAAGATCAAGACCATGAGTGTGATCGGGCAGGATATCGTACATGACATCCGCTATGATATTTTCTGTCATCTGCAGGAACTTCCATTTTCCTATTATGATGACAGACCACATGGAAAAATTCAGGTGCGTGTGGTCAATTATGTGAACAGCCTAAGTGATCTTTTGAGCAATGGTATTGTCAACACATTCACAGATCTGTGCAACCTGATCTTTATCCTGATGTTTATGTTTGCACTCGATGTCCGGCTGACGCTGCTCTGTCTGTGCGGATTGCCGGTTCTTGCATTTGTGATTATCTTAATCAAGAAAAAACAGCGCAGGGCATGGCAGATCCAGAGCAACAAACAGTCAAACTTAAATGCGTACATTGCGGAGAGTATCAATGGAATCCGTGTGACGCAGTCTTTTGTAAGGGAAAATGAGAATACCGGAATCTTTAATAACCTAAGTAAAAATTACCGGAAATCCTGGATGCGTGCGGTAATGTTTAACTTTACGATGGGACCGAGCGTGGATATTATTTCGACATTTACGACGGCACTGATCTATGTGCTGGGTGTCCGTTGGATTTTAGCACCGGATATGACACTGACCGTCGGTGTTTTGATCGCATTTACCGCGTACATTGGGCGTTTCTGGGCACCAATCAACACACTTGCCGGATTTTACAATTCTCTTTTGACAGCAATCTCTTATCTTGAGAGGATTTTTGAGACGATCGATGAGCCGGTGGGTGTCAGGGATGAGCCGGATGCAATCCCGATGCCGGAGGTGGCAGGAGAAGTGAAGTTTTCCCATGTGTCCTTTGGTTATGAGCCGGGGCAGAAGATTTTGGAGGATATCAATTTTACGGCAAAACCGGGTGAAACGTATGCGATCGTCGGCCCGACCGGGGCAGGAAAATCCACGATCGTAAATCTCATCAGCCGTTTTTACAATGTGGATTCCGGGAAAATCACGATCGATGGCATTGATATCTCGAAGGTGACACTTCATTCACTGCGCACCCAGATGGGAATCATGATGCAGGACAGCTTTATTTTTGCGGGGACGATCATGGATAATATCCGCTATGGCAACCGCAGTGCGACGGACGAGGAAGTCATCCGTGCCGCAAAAACAGTCTGCGCCCATGATTTTATTATGGAAATGGAAAACGGATATAAGACACAAGTCAATGAGAGAGGAAGCAGGCTATCCGCCGGACAGCGGCAGCTCATTTCCTTTGCGCGGGCATTGCTTGCCGATCCGAAGATCCTGATTTTAGATGAGGCGACGTCAAGCATTGATACCGAGACGGAACTGCTTTTACAGAAGGGATTAAATGAGCTTTTGAAAGGAAGAACGTCCTTTATCATTGCACACAGGCTCTCCACAATCAAAAATGCCGACTGCATCTTATATGTAGACAAAGGCGATATTTTAGAGCGTGGAAATCATGACGCACTGATGGAACAGAAGGGTGAGTATTACAAACTTTATATGTCACAGTATGATTTCTTAAAATGACAGGCACTGCGGTGCTATTTGCCAATCGAAAAACCGGAAAATACCATTTGACACCCGGATCTTATAAATAAAAACTGCCGCCTCACGGTGATATGCCCCCCTTTTTCTGAACTTACAGAGAAAGGGGGACATCTATTCACCCGTAGGGCGGCAGTTTTTATGAAAATTTATTCATTTTTATGTTCTTTCCGGTATTCTGCCGGACTTTTTCCAACATATTTTTTGAATTTGATATGGAAATAATCGACATTCCGGTAGCCGACTTTTTCTGCGATCGCATAAACTTTTAACTCTGAGGAACAGAGGAGCTCCATCGAGTGTTTGATGCGGACATGGTCGACATAGGAGTTAAAGTTTTCGCCCATCTTTTTGCGGAAGATCTTTCCGAGATACGAGCTGTTGTAACCAAACAGCGGTGCAATATTTTCCAATGTGATATTGCTTGCATAATTGTGGTTGATGTAATGTAAGATATCATCCAGCACGCTTTCACGGGAAGAGTTGCCGATCGAGGACATGATCATTTCAAACTGTTCCGTGAAGAAAAGGATGATCTCATAGAGATAATATTTTTCTTCAATCAGCCGTATGATGTCTGCATTGCTTGGAAATGGGATATTTGCGCCATTATAAAGTCGGTTTGTCTGTTCCTTGATCTGCAGATAAAGGTCTGTCAGAAAAAGCCGTATGGAATCGATCGTATCGGCAGCATGGTAAAGCTCATTGGTAAGCTGTGTTAAGTTTTCCGCTAACATGTTGCGGTTGAATGCCTGAAGATATTCAAACAAACTGGTGGCATAACGGTTTAAAAAAGCATCGTTTAAGATCAGTTTTAAACTGTCTGGTTCCGGCAGCTCATCATAGCCGATGGTATGTTGTTCCTGTTCGCAGAAGAAGCGGCGCTCTAAGAGCTGTTTTGCCTGCATATAAGAAGTATGGACTTCTGAAAGCTCTGACACGCATGCACCGTATGTAATAAAAAGACTGTCGAGCGGCGAGTTCTCCTGAGGGCGGCTTTCCCTCTGGTAACGCTCTAAAAAATCATTAAATTTCTGGATCGCAAAAGTTCCTTTCAGCAAAATAACTTCCTGATACTGCAAGGTGATATTATCATAGGAATTATTATCCTGATTGGTCACACGTAAAAGATCTGAAAAGCGGTAGGAGGCATCTGCAGTGTTATGACTGTATTTCTCATAGATCACAACCTGGTAAGTATCTGCTGTCAGATGCAGATCTGCAGCATTTACGTGGGAGAGATCGATTTCATTCGTTAAAAGATCCCGGATGATGGTTTCCCTTGCTTTTTCACGGTAATGCTCCCTTGTATTTGCAGTTGCAGTGTCTTTGTCTAAAGTTTCTTTGATCGAGCAAAGAATCTCTTCTAGTTCATCCTCGTCAATAGGCTTTGTCAGATAATACTGCACGCCATAACGGATGGCCTCCTGCGCATATTTGAAATCAGAATAGCCGCTTAAGATAATGACTTTTCCGGTAAAACCCTGTGCCCTTGCTTCACGGATGACATCAAGTCCGAGCATTCCCGGCATGCGGATATCTAAAAGAACAACATCCGGCTGTAAGGCAAGGAGCTGTTGATAAGCAGCCTCACCGTTAGCAGCTTCACCGGCGATCGTATAGCCGAGAGCCTCCCAGTCAAACAGACATTTGATACCTTCACGAATAATGGATTCGTCATCTGCGATTAAAACCCGATACATACTATAACCTTCCTGTTCCAGTGATAAAATAACTAAAAGTAAGTATAAATGTGAATGTTTTGTTTGTCAAATTTACGGAGTGTTTTATGTATAATTTAGAGGGTATTTTTTGTGGGGCAGGTATAGTAAGATGAGATAAAATGAGAAAACTACAGGGAGGATTTATCATATGAAATTCAGTAACGGATGCTGGCTGCAGAAAGAGCGTTGTGAGTGCTTTTCTCCGGCAGAGGTATATTTTTCAAAGATTGAGAAGGATCAGGTAACGATCTGTGCACCGACAAGCAAGATCACGCAGCGTGGAGATACGCTTGGAGGAATTAATCTTACCATCGTGATCTCAGCTCCGTATGAGGAGGTTTTAAGAGTTCAGACTTATCATCATATGGGTGTGCAGAAGAAAGCACCATCCTTTGAGATCGCACCGGCAGAGAGCGGACATTTAAAGGCGGAAGAGACAGCAGACAAATTGATTATTTCAAGCGGATCACTGCGTCTGGAGGTGCAGAAAGAGAATGGGGCACTGACTTTCTACCGCGGTGAGGAGAAAATCACAGCAAGCGGCTGGAGAGACCTTGCATATATGAAAACCGACTGGAAAGGTTTTGCTTATGACAAAGGACCGGAAGACGCTTATATGAGAGAGCAGTTATCTCTTTCCGTGGGTGAGCTGATCTATGGTCTTGGTGAACGTTTTTCCGCATTTGTAAAAAATGGACAGAGTGTGGATATCTGGAATGAAGATGGCGGTACTTCCACAGAACAGTCTTATAAGAATATTCCGTTTTATATTTCAAACAAAGGATATGGTGTATTCGTAAATCATCCGGAGTGCGTCTCTTTTGAGGTTGCAACAGAGATGGTGACAAAAGTAGAGTTTTCCGTACCAGGCGAAAATCTTGATTACTTCCTGATCAACGGACCTACGATGAAAGAAGTGCTGATGCGTTATACAGATATCACCGGAAAACCATCGCTTCCGGCACCGTGGACTTTTGGACTCTGGCTGTCCACATCTTTTACGACCAACTATGATGAAAAGACAGTCAACAGTTTTGTCGATGGAATGTTTGACCGCAAGATTCCGTTATCAGTATTTCATTTTGACTGTTTCTGGATGAAGGATTTTAACTGGTGTGATTTTACCTGGGATTCAAGAGTTTTCCCGGATCCGGAGGGAATGCTAAAACGACTGAAAGCAAAAGGTTTAAAGATCTGTGTATGGATCAACAGCTATGTGGGACAAGAGTCCTCCATGTTCCAAGAAGGCGTTGAGGGTGGTTACTTCTTAAAACGTCCAAACGGTGATGTATGGCAGTGGGATATGTGGCAGCCGGGACTTGCCATTGTTGACTTTACCAATCCGGCAGCCTGCGAGTGGTATGGCAAAAAATTAGAGGCACTTCTTGATATGGGTGTGGACTGCTTCAAGACCGACTTTGGTGAGAGAATACCGACGGATGCTGTATATTATGACGGCTCTGATCCGGTTAAGATGCACAATTACTATACATACCTCTACAATAAAGTAGTATTTAACGTGTTAAAGAAGAAAAAAGGCGAAAAAGAGGCAATTCTTTTTGCACGTTCTGCAACTGCGGGCGGACAGAAGTTCCCGGTTCACTGGGGCGGTGACTGCTGGTCTGATTATGAATCCATGGAGGAAAGTCTTCGCGGCGGTCTGTCACTGACAAGTTCCGGTTTTGGATACTGGAGTCATGATATCGGAGGATTTGAGAGTACTTCCACACCGGATGTATACAAGAGATGGTGTGCGTTTGGACTTCTTTCTTCCCATTCAAGGCTGCATGGATCTACTTCTTACCGTGTGCCGTGGGCATATGATGAAGAAGCAGTGGATGTGGTACGCTGCTTTGCACAGCTTAAGGCATCTTTGATGCCATATCTGTACCGCAATGCGATCGAGACGTCCAAAACAGGTATTCCTATGATGCGCAGCATGGTACTTGAATTTACCGAAGATAAAAACTGTGCATATTTAGCAACACAGTACATGTTAGGTGATTCCTTGCTCGTTGCACCGATCTTCCGCGAGGACAGTATCGCAGAATATTACCTGCCGGAGGGAACATGGACATCCTTACTGACCGGAGAAGTCAAAGAGGGAGGTAAGTGGTACAAAGAGAAACATGGTTACTTAAGTATTCCTCTTTATGTCAAAGAGGGTAGTATTGTGGCTATGGGAGCAAGAAATGATAATGCAGTTTATGACTATGCAGATGGTGTGACATTCCGTGCATATGTATTAAAAGATGGCATCAAGGCAGAAACTGTCGTATATGGAACGGAAAATGAAAAAGAAGCATCTGCAAATGTTGTAAAGAACGGATCTTCTTATCAGATCGCGGTAGAGAGTAATAAGGCATCCAAAGTGGCATTGATGAACGTTGGCACTCCAAAGCAGGTAACCGGTGCATCCTATACACAGGATGGGGAAAATGTCATCGTAGCATTTGACGGTAACGGCAAGGCAGAGGTTGTATTTTAATGCAGGAAACATATATTGAACAGATTTTAAATGAACTGACTTTAGAAGAAAAAATCGGTATGATCCACGGTGCGGGGTTATTCCGCACCGAAGGGGTAAAGCGGCTTTCCATACCGCCGCTTTACATGTCAGATGGTCCAATGGGGGTGCGGGCAGAATTTGCAGACAATGAATGGCGCAATATTGGAACGACGGAAGATTATGTGACCTATCTTCCATGTAACAGCGCCATCGCATCCACGTGGAACCGTAATCTGGCGAAAAAAGCAGGCAGGGTTTTAGGCGAAGAGGCAAGAGGCAGGGGTAAGGATGTGATCTTAGCTCCAGGTATTAATATCAAACGAAGCCCGCTCTGTGGAAGAAATTTTGAATATATGAGTGAAGATCCAAGACTCATCGAAGAACTGGTGGTTCCGATGATCGAGGGAATCCAGGAAAATGATGTGGCAGCATGTGTAAAACATTTTGCAGCAAATTCGCAGGAAACAGAAAGACTCTGGGTTGATACGATCGTTGATGAGGCTGCACTGGACGAAATTTATTTTCCGGGATTTAAAGCAGCAGTACAAAAAGGACACACGCTTGCACTGATGGGAGCTTATAATCTGTTAAACGGCGAGCACTGCTGTATGAGTAAGTCCCTGCTTAATGAGAAACTGCGGAAAGACTGGAAATTTGATGGAGTCGTGATCTCCGACTGGGGAGCGGTACACGATACGAAAATGGCAGCAGAATCCGGTCTGGATATTGAGATGGATGTCAAATATCAGTTCCATGAGCAGTACATGGCAGATCCGCTCTTAAAAGCTGTGAGAGATGGAGACATTGAGGAATCAATGGTTGATGAAAAGGTGCGTAATATTCTTCGGATGATGCTGCGTCTTAAGATGATCGGACCAGAGAAAAAGAACCGTAAAACCGGTGCATATAATACGGAAGAACACCGCAGGGCAGTGCTTGATGTGGCACGTGAGTCAATGATCCTGCTGAAAAATAAAGATCATGTACTGCCTCTTTGCACAGAATCCGGCTGCAGGGTTGCCGTGATCGGTGCAAATGCCGCAGCAATCCATTCGAATGGAGGCGGAAGTGCAGAGATCAAGGCATTGTATGAGATTTCGCCGCTCATGGGAATCAAAAAGCTGCTCGGCGGAAATGTCAATGTTTCCTACGCACCGGGATATGTGATCCCGGACAAAGAGGAAGCGTCTGAGATCAACTGGCAGGCGGCAAGTACAGAGAATGCCGGGGATACGGAAAATGAATGTACTGTAAGTGGAAGTACGCAGGGAAAACAGCAGAAAGCCACAGCGGATGCATATCACAAAAAACAGAAAGAAGCCTTAGAGGAAGCAGTTGCACTTGCAAAGGCGAGTGATATCGTTATTTTTGTGGGCGGATTGAATCACGATTTTGATGTGGAGGGACTCGACCGCACAGACATGAAGCTGCCTTACGGGCAGGATGCGGTGATAGAGGCTCTGTTAAAGGCTGCACCGGATATGGCAGTCTGCATGTATGCAGGGTCACCGGTTGAGATGCCATGGGCAGAAAATGCAAAAGCAATTCTCTGGAGTTATTATGCAGGTATGGAAGGCGGAACTGCGATAGCAGAGACTTTGTTTGGAAAGGTAAATCCGTCCGGAAAACTTGCGGAAACGTTTATCCGAGATGTGTCACAATGTCCGGCACATACGATCGGAACTTTTGGAAAGAAAGACCGTGTGGAATACCGGGAAGGGGTAATGGTTGGCTACCGTTATTATAATACAGAAAAAACAGATGTATTGTTTCCGTTTGGACACGGACTTTCCTATACAGATTTCGTTTATGATGATCTTAAAATCGCACAGCAGGAGAGTGAAAAACAGACTGTTAAGGTTTCATGTACTGTGAAAAATAAAGGTGTCCGGGAGGGTAAAGAAACGGTTCAGATTTATGTTGCACGGGAGCAGGAAAAAAACAGAATATTTCAGGAATTAAAAGCATTTGAAAAAGTGGAACTGGCTGCTGGTGAGGAAAAACAGATCTGTTTTACTTTGGATAAACAGGATTTTGCACATCATGATGTGCAAAAAAAGATGTTTTTGCCGGTGAGTGGGACTTATGAAATTCAGGTTGGAGCGTCATCGGCAGATATCCGTCTCAGTAAAAAAATCAATGTTATTTTTGAATAAGGATAAATTATGTCTATTGAAAAGAAACTCTGACTTTGCTATGATAAAGTCAGGGTTTTTTTGTGGATTTTTATGTGGCAGATAGGTGAGAGTATGGCTGAAAAGGGTAAGGTATTAATTGTAGATGACAAGCAGATCGAACGTGTCATGTTGAAAAAGATTCTGAGTGACACATACGAGGTTGTTGAAGCAGAGAATGGCAAAAAAGCATTTGAGATCCTTTATGAACGAAGCGAGGAGATAACTGCGGTGCTTTTGGATATCGTTATGCCGGAGTATGATGGTTATTATTTCTTAGAGCGATATCATAAAGCACGGATGTATCAGGCAATTCCTGTGGTCGTGCTGACGATGGAGATTGATATTGAAACAGAAGTCAGATGTCTTAGTATGGGGGCATGGGATTTTATACGGAAACCGTATAATGTGGATGTTGTCAGGTTTCGTTTGAAGAACGTGATCGGCAGCAGCAGTAAAAACATCAGCAAAGCGTTAAAGTACCGTGCGGAA
>UMHT01041250.1_pt1 | contig 11776 bp, 15 predicted proteins | sample 1965601 | NCBI WGS metagenome assembly UMHT01 (sample SAMEA4836105, study PRJEB28245) | human gut metagenome | biome: gut microbiome; material: fecal sample | place: Denmark | collected 2008 | reverse complement strand
CCGTGGTGTTCGAGTTCCTGTTCAAGGGCTCCGAGCTGATCGCAAATGAATCCGATATCCAGAACGAGGGTCAGACGGTTGAGATCGTCACGCCCAAGCTCTCCACCACGGCTACCGACAAGACCGATGGTGACCACACCCTCCTGCCTTCCCGTGAGGCAACCGTGGTCGACCATGTGGAGTACACCGACCTGATCCCCGGCAAGGAGTACACAATCGAGGGTGTTCTGATGGACAAGGCAACCGGCACTGAACTGATCGTCGGCGATGGCAAGGTAACCGCTGTCGCGACCTTCGTGCCGAACAAGGCGAACGGCTCTGTTGACCTTGAGTTCACGTTTGATGCCTCCGAGCTCGGCGGCAAGGACCTCGTGGCGTTCGAGATCGCCTACAAGGACGGCATCCAGATCGCAGACCATCAGGACATCGACGACGAGGCTCAAACCGTGACGGTTTCCGAGCCCGATGACAACACGTTCGATACCCCCGGTGGCGACGGATACTCCAAGACCGGCGTCGACATGACGCTGATCTATGCGTTGATCGCCGCCCTGGTGGCTTTGGCTGGCGGTGCCGGTGCCTATGCTTACCGTCATCGCAAGCTTGCCGCAGCTGAGGGCAAGACCGATGGCGAGTCCGACGAGGAATAGCCTCTAGGACCCTATCGGGACACTTGGGAGGGTGCCGATGTTGGCACCCTCCCCTTTTCAAGAAAGGAGTGACTACATGGCAGACAGCGAAAACGAACAAGACGAGCAGAAAGCAACAAGCGGTAGCAGCAATCCGAGCGGCAACGTCCGCATCGCAGCGATTGCAATTGCCGTAGCCGTTGTCGTGCTCGCAGCCGGCATCGGCATCGGGTTCGCGATCCATGGATCGCAACAGCCTGAGCCGATTTCCGCACAAGAGCAACCTACCGACAGCCAGAACGCCTCTGACAACTCGCAGGCGTCCCAGGATGTGCATAAGCACGATTGGGTTGCCGAATACGAAACGGTTCACCATGATGCCGAGACACACGTGGTTCACCATGACGCGGTTTACGAGAATCAGACCGTTTACTCGACCATGTGCAACACATGCGGCAAGTACTTTGATCCAAACACCAACGACGGATCCGATCATCTAAAGGAAACCGGTCACAAAGGGCTGACCAAGCAGGTTCCGCATAAGGAGACTGTGAAGGTGAAGGATGCATGGGACGAGACGGTTACCGACAAGGCGGCATATGACGAGTCAGTCCTGAAGGACTACAAGTGCTCCACCTGCGGTGTTGTCGCAAGCCCAGAGGATGTACAGAAGGATTCTGCCAACCAGCCTACCGAGGCTTAAAGCGATCCGTAAGAGTAAACTCGCAATCGAATGCGAATTTGAGAACCCCGCTGAACTTCTGTTCGGTGGGGTTCTTTGCTGATAGCTTGGCAAGTAGCTGCGCTTCTTGCCGCGCAAAACGAAAACGACCCCCTGCCCTTGCGGGAGGAGGTCGTACACCAAGTAAGAATCCTTTGTTAGGAGTTCTACAAGAAGAATTATAGCACACCTCCACTGTTGCACAATATGAATATTGCAGAAGATTTAGACGAAAGCCCTCAGACATCATCAGTGCGCTCCGAGTGGATACCGCATCTGGAGAACAGAAAAGGAGCCTGCTGGGATGCAATGTCAGCAGGCTCCTGTGCGTGATACAATTCTTTCCTTTAAGGCAGGCCCGGCGGTGCAATTACCGAGTCTGCCCTGCTTTTTAGAAACGTGCCGTTAGGAAGGTTTCCTGTCCTTGAGCGCCCAGGCAGCTACTCATGCCAAATACCGGGTTCTCTGGTGTGCCGATGAGCGTGTACACCTCGTCAGTCAGGCGTTCCTCAGGATCAACCTCGTTCTCGTTGATGGTGCGCACCATCTCCCTCAAGTCATCTATCGACATGTAGCTTGCGCTAACGGCGATGAACTCATGGATACTCGATGGGAGCACGTACACTGCTCGCTTTTCGAAGATCTCAAGCAGCTCGCCTTGGATCTCCTTCGAGAACATCAACGGTGCCCCGTTGCAGCGCTGCTCGTTGCTCACGATGATCATCTTCGGCTCATTGCCGCCGTCAGGCAGCTCTTCGCCAAGAAGCTCTTCCAGAACTGTGCGGATCGGGCTTATCTGCGCAACACTCTCTATGTTCTTCATCGCGATCGCAAACGCCTCGTCGACAGCGAGCCCGCATTGCCTCAGAAGGCTATCGGTCACCTGGATGTTTGCGACCTCGCCGTATTCACTGATGCCGTCGAGGTCGACCCTGCACTGAAGAGTCATCACCATGTCAAGCAGCTCTTTGCACGGCCTGCCAGCCTCCCTCAGCCATTCGGCGTTGGCAGAGCCCATGACGCGTGGCATTAGATGCGCAATCAGGTCCTCCCTGCTCGGCAGCATATCCACAACCGCCACACCTGAAGTCGCCTCCTGGAACTTCTTAGCAAGCTCGTTGAGAAGCGCCAGATCTGACATCGCCATATCTTCAGGCGTTGGATAGCACCTTATCTGGAATGAGGCGCCTGCAATTCCGATGCCGAACGCCGGCTTCTGCACGTTGTTCTTCCTGACCACCGTCGCCTTCACACGCAGGTCCTTGCCCATCTTTGCGAGCAGGCTGTTGAGTGCCACCTCTCTTAACCTCAGTTTCTCCAGTGTTACCATGTTCTCTCCTTTTCTCATTTTTCAGTTCCTCCTTTTTTGATTTGATTTTGTTGCAAGCAACCTTCGTTGCTTGGTTTCGGTAAAACGCACTAAGGAGCAGATAGCCAAGGGACAAGGCGGCTTGCCGCCGATGCGCCGTAGGGCAGCCCTTGCGATCTGGGACGGGAGCGTTAGAAACCACACAAGCAACCGAGGTGCTTGCGGCATGGTCAAGCAAAAAGGGGGAATTGCCTGTATATGGGGAAAGGAAGCGGGTGTTGCGACCTGGGGAAATGCTTTGAGAGGTGGCTGAGACGGGCTGTACGGGGCGATGTTGCGCTGGTGGCGGTTGGTGGTCGGGAAAACAGGCGGAATTTGCGGATGTTGGTGCGCAAAGGGTCGATGGTTCGCTGATAGTCGGCGGAGATTCTAGGGCAATGGGCTGATTGAGCGGAATGCCGTGCGCTTGGAGATGATGATGGTCGCAAAGAGGGGAAAGATGGGAAAAGGGAGCTTCTGGTTTCACGGGACGGGAATGCGGTACGGTTCGATTCGGCTGGCGATGCGGTTTGCAGGCGGGACGATGTGTGGACGATGTGTTGGGCGGTGCGATTCGATTCGTTTGATCGGCGAGTGGGAACGGCTGGCGGTGACGGCTATGCCTTGAGGTTTAGGGCGTTGCAAGTGCTGCGATCGGGTCACAGCTGGGAGTTGCTTTGCCAGAGCGGGATTGCCCGTGGGAATTGGTCGATTGATGGATTGATTGATAGATACGCTCGCTGTGCTCGCTGATCGATGATGTTGGTTGAGGATCTTGCAACGAGGGGCAATCGGTGCTTCGAAACTGCGAATGGGGTAAGGGAGAATGCAGCTTGTCATGTGGCAGGAACCAGCGCTTCGAGGGTCCAGGGGACTTCCCAGTTCGCGCTTCGGCGATCAAGCTTGGCACTGCGCATCGCATGGGCTCGTATCAACGCATTGGGCTCAAGGATGTTGACGGGGCGATCGGCACTGGACACATTCGTTCCCGCAAGAACGTATGAAAGGACGATGAGATGTTGCATGCCTTGCCTGCCATGTCCCTTCCACAGGCTCGGGATGCATCCTACGACACGAATGCCGGGAGCAAAGATAGCACGCAGATGCACGGCCATTGCTTAACCGGGTGGCTCTTCTCGGTAAAAGGGCTGATGCCGATGTCATTTCCAACAAGCTTTAAGGCAGGGAGCTTGCGGCGCATGATGTTGCGAATGGAGGTAGAAAACCTTAGGCGAGCCGAGCGGTGCGATCGGTGCACCGCCGGCGGTCAAAGGGCTAACGACGTTGATGGTACCATAGGAACCAGGCCTCACTCAGGAAAGGATGCTTATGAGCTCGGGCTATCTCCTATCATCTTTTATCACGATTCTTGCCCTCATATTCTTGTTTGGGTTTGCGATTGGAAGAAGAAGCAAGAAGCAGAAAGCCAAGAAGACTTATTCGAAGCAACCTGCATACAGGGAGAAATACGGGCCTTTGGGTTCTGACCCCTACAACAAACGAAATGGGTATTCCAGCTCGAACAACGGGCTCTCGCACGGTGTATCGAGTTACAGCACTCCAGCACAGGACGCCTTGATCGATCAGATGAAAGCTGAAGGCTTGCTCTCGGAATTTGAGAAGGGCTTGCTGATCTCGAACAGGTCTTTCCGTTTTGCATCTTCCATAATCGACGAGCATATGGAAGAGCACAAACGGATCGTAGCTGCGAGGAAACGCGAGGAAGAAGAAAAGGCCAAGAACAAGAAGACCTGGCTTGACCTAGATGAGCTTGAAGGCAATGCCTTCTGGTACCCCGTTGAGCAAAAGAAATACCTGTTCACCAGAAGAGAGGTGGAATTTTACCGACTTCTCAAGAAGTCGTGCAGCAAAAAGGGTTTCTCGGTATGCCCAAAGGTTAGAATCGCCGATATCTTCAATGTCACAAGCGATGACAAGGAGGAAAAAGCATTATGGTTTCGCACCATCGCACAGCTCCATGTCGATTTCCTTGTCCTCGACAAGTACGACAAGATGTACTTTGCGATCGAGTTGGACGATGCATCGCATAACACGGAAAAGGCCAAGAGAAAGGATTGGTTCAAAGACCAACTGTTCCGATGCGACCCTGTGCTGCTTGTACGGATCGACGAGATCCCCGATGAGGCTAAAATGGATGTCCTTGTTGATAGATGCGCAGAGGTTGCCGATGAGCGCAGAGAGCATTATGCGAAGCTCTTCGATAAATGGAAGTCATTCTTCTGACTATGCTCATCTGAGGCAAGCCCCGGGCGCACGATCGGTACACCGCCGGCAGTCAAGTTTAGCTTCTTAATACGACAAAAGCCGCCCCGGCAGGCGGCCTTTGTCGTAATTGCTTTTATCAATTCGATAGCCAAACGACCGAGGGCGTGCCCCGCGTCTTCTTTTATTTTAGCAGGTTTCTATGCTAAAGCTATCTCTCATCTCGGCTCGTATCGCATCCCAATCCAGTAAGTGATCCTATTTCGAGTTGATCTCGGCTAACAGATGCGATCTGTCGTCTGGGTACAGGCGCAAGGTTCGGGTCTTCCCCAGCAAGGCGAGTTTGGTTGCCTCTCGGTGGCATGCCAGCTCCGCCGCCTTGTCGGACTCTGCCGTTATGCAGAGCCGGTCGTAGAGTTTGTCGCCCTTGTACACGTCTATACGATACCAGCGGCGGCCGAGAAGGTCTGTCTCTGGTTTGTTAATCGGTTCCATCCGCTGTTCCTCCTTCTTTGCAACAATGATACCAGTATAGCACTATATTATGATATAGTGCTAGCAGAAAATAAAAGGTCACCCGTAGGTGACCTTTTTGAAGGAAGAGACTAGAAGAGGTTAATTCGATTTCGTTGCACCGCAGTCAGAGCACTTGTAACCGGTGGTTACCGTTTCATCATATGCAGCTGATACGAGAACCTGTTTGGTAACTGGTTCGTCATAGGCATTCTTAACCAACACTTTTTTTTCTACTTCACGCACTTGGTCACTTTGACCATTCAGAGCATGATTTTTTGAATGTTGCAAAGAAGGGTTCTCTGCGCCACATGTTACACAAACCGATACAGTACGTGTTTCATACACAGCATCATGATGTATATAGCTGGTTTCTGTTTTGTACACTGCATCGTGATGCGCGGTTGTGGTTTGGGGTACCCAGTTGTGCTGGTGGGTTTGGGTTGTATTTCCGGTGCTGGAACCAGTGTTGCTGCCTTGTTGGTTGTTGTTGCCGGATGGGATCGTGGTGCCGGTTTTGTTGGCGTTGGACTTGGTGGCGGCGTTGGCTGTACCGGATGCTACGGTGCCGCCTTGGGCACTGGCTGCCTTGTTGGTGGCGTTGCTTGCCTTGGCGGACACCTTCTCTGCGTCTGCACCGGATGCCACTGCGGCTGCCTGGGCTGCTGCGATGTCGGCCTCGGTTACCTGGTCGGCTGCCTTGGCGATGAGGGTGATCTCAACTGATGCGCCCTTTGCCGTGTCGAAGTCAACCACCTGAGGTTCAGGGAGGTCGAAGATGGTGCCGTCGTCGAGGATCGGGGAGCCGGTCACTGCGATGGTGTAGGTGCCGTTGTCCTTTATGTCGTCCAGGTCGGTTTCCACTCCGGCTTCAACGTCCTTGGTGAACAGGGGGTCTGGTGCCACGATGTTCTCGTCGGTTGATGTGAGGGTGTCCTTCACGTCGCCGGAGTAGACCGATACCACGATCGGGGTCGAGGTGTCGGCGTTCCAGCCGTCGCAGTTAACCTTCACGGACACCTTGCCATCTTCCTTCTGCTGGACGGTTGCCGTGGAAGGAGTGGTATGGGACGGCTCGGCTGGCTTGGTGAGCTGACTGTAGGCGAATGCGCTTCCTGCGATGATCAGGGCTGCGGCTGCTACGCAACCTGCGGCGATTAGGGTGTTCCGCTTTCCGGTTGGGCAGAACGGGTCTTTCAGCATCTCCTTGACATGCTGCCCTGCAGCTTGGTTGCGGCAGGCTTCGGCGAACGCCTCCTGGGTCGGCGCAGCGCCGGTGAGCTCGTAGCGCTCGTAGAGCGGGATCAATGCATCGTGGACATCGCCTTCGCCGTGCTCAACGCCCTGCTTTGCCAGGGACTTCTCGATACGGCGCTCTGCGGTCTCCATCTTCGCGACCTTGGGCTTGTCTGCGGGAATCTCCGTTGCCGGAAGCTTCTCGGTTGCGTCTGCCTGCCCCTGATCGGCGGGCGTTGCCTCCAGCTTCTCAGTCTTCGCCTCTGGATCGAGGCTGGCTTGCTTGTTGTTCTCTTCCATGTATCTCATTCCTTTCGTCTCTTTTCTAATCGCTTTTTTGTTTTCCTAACTTATCGTATATCGGCATGCCTGCCGTAGTTGCCGCTCTGCTCGCGTTGCCGACCGATGATGTACTCGCGGTTGCGGCGGTCCTCCTCTTCCCATGCGTCTTGCTGTGCGTCCTCGCTTTTCAGGAACCTAAGCCAAACGATGGGGGCGATGACTGCCAGGACAAGCCCGACCGCTGCTGCAACGGTGACAACGAACGTGCCGCCGAGCTCTGGGAAGAACGCATCCGCCTTGATCCCGAGCACGATGAGAAGCATCGGCAAGAAACCGACCATGCCGATGCCGAAACCGAGTCGGCATGGGTGCCCGAAGCCGTTGCCCCGCACAAGGCTGTAAAGCCCCTGCGTTGCGAGCATCGCGAAGAACGGCGGGGCAACGAGGCATATGATGCCTAGGATGCAAGAGGTCGTATCCATCGGTTAGCCTTCCTTTCGCCTCTTGTCCCTTACACACCCGCTGCAACGATGAGCGCTGTGACCACTATGACTGCCACAGCGGTCCCGATCATCGTGAAGCCGGTTGCCAAGATGAGCTTGAGGCTTTCCTTGCGTCCTGCGTAGCCAAAGGCCAACACTGCCAACATGAAGGCAAGGAAGGCAACAGCCAACGCTGCCGTCAACATTGCCCATCCTTCGGCCTCTGCTCGTCCTCTTCCTCAAGCAGGCGGATTATCGCACGGCGGGCGAAAGCGGACTGGCCCTCGCCTGTGCGCACATAACGCTCGCGCAACCGCTGCCTTACCCAGTTCGGGACCTGCACGTTCATCTGAACAAGCCGGTCCTCGTCGTCTTTCGACATCGCGATCACACTCCTTTCTCATAAGAGCATTCCAACGAGACTCGTCACTCCGCTGTAGACTGCGAAGACGGCAAGCCCGGCCAAGGAGATCAGGAACAGGCCTGCCAGCATCGCCAGCACCTTCTTCGTGAGCTGCCAGGTAACGCGGAAGACAAGAAGCGTCATCAATATCGCAACTATGCATTCAACTGGTCCCATTTCCTCGACCTCCTTTACCTCTCTAGTGTTCTATAACTCTATAGTCCTATATATAGACTACTAGAGTTATAGAATATTTGTAAAGAGTTATCGGCGCCCTGCCTGCCAAAATTTTTCCTGCTTCGAGCCCCCAATTGCTCTCATCATCTCTCTTCTTGATTTCTCTCCTTGCGGAGCTCCATCAAGCCCTTCGATGTGATCACGTATAGATTTGGCGATGTGCCTCCGGATCGATTGCTTTGGGGAATCGACTCGATCAGACCGTTCTCTCTCAGGTACCTCACCACACGCTGCGCTGTGCGGACGGTCCTGCCTATCGTCTTCGCAAGGCTGTCCTTTGCGATGACTGCTCCCCCATCACCGTATTCGGCGATCAGCGACAGCACCGCCCGCTCGCTGGCAGAAAGGCGGGCCTTCGGCCCTCTACCGCTCATCGCCTTTTTCGCTTCCTTGCCTTGCCGGTCGATCGATCAGGTCTGCTAGGCGCAGAACGTCTTGTCTGTTTGCAAAGCCGCGTTCCCCGCCCATGTCCACGTCGAGGATGCAGAATATCTCCAACTCCGACACTCCTACCGCCGGGTCCGCCTGCTCTGCGGCAGCTCGCAGCCTTCTCGCTGTCTCCCGGCGCTTCTCATCATCTATCATCTTCCGAACCTTCCTGCTCAAGCAACGTGTGCAGCTGCTCGATCTGCCGCTCATTGGCCTTCAACAGGCTCAGGGCCTCCTGCGCCGCCCTTTGGGCGAAATAGGCGTCGGCGTCTCTCAAGAGCGCCTTCTCGGCCTTCTCCAAAAGCCTTGCAGCCGTGATGGTCGGTTCCCACGCATCCTCGCCTGGATGCTTCGTGCAGCTTATGCCCATGATCACGTTCTGCTTTACCGCCTCGATGTCCGCATCGACCATGCTCTTTCGATCGATATCAGGTATCTTTATTCCCATTTCCTCCCCGTAGTTAGCCATGTCCGGCTCACCGGAACCGTCGAGCTCTTGGCAAAGCGCCTCGATACGCTTGGCTATGGACTTTGCCTCATGGCTGGCGGAGGATTTCAAGGAGGCAACAAGGTCCTCGAAGGTCATGCCTTCCTCTATATGATCGAGCAGTATGCACTGCTCGATGTACGACAGTTGGAGCAATGCGCCGAGCAGGCCTACTGCTGCTTTGCTGTCATCTACGCTAATCATTCCCTGCATCGGATTCCTCCTCCCTCTTCTTGCGCTGCTCGGCTCGGGGCTCTTTTGTTTGCTGCTTCTCTTTAATACGCTCCCAGTTATCATCAACCGACTTCTTTGCGGCAAATGCCCCTACCCCTGCGCCTACCAATTCGAATGCAATCAACGCAAGACCGACTCTTGCATCGATTAGAGACAATGCCGAGGTTGCAACCAGCACAATCAGGCAAACAAGCGCAACTGCAACAGATACATAACCCTGCCGCATTTGACGAATGTCCTGGCGACTTAGCTCGATGCCCTTGGAACGGCAGAGCCTCCCCATGACCAAGATATTCACACCGAAAACCGAGCAACTGACTCCGAGTATCGCCAACAGCATCGGCAAAGAAGCTTCTATTGACATTTCTCTCCTATCTCCCTCTCTTCATCCGACTTGGCTTTCATGACTACTTGGCTCGCTTCTTCGTGCGGGACTTCTTCGCCTTGGAGACGAAGGACTGCTCCTGGTTTGCAAGGATGTCCTTGCCGGCCTCCAAGACGTTCTGCGCCCCGTTTGCCTTGCGGTCGTGCTTTGCGCCGCACTCCGGGCAGGTCCACGCGGGGCGCAGGTCCCTTGCAAGGACAAGCTCCTCATGACCGCATCGGCTGCACACCTGAGCTGTGGGGGTGTCGCCGGGCACCTCGACGAACGATCGGTTCGCCCATGCCGACTTGTAGGCGAGCTGGCGGTTGAACTCCGCGAAGTTGCCGTCGATCATCTTGCGGTTGAGCATCTTCTTCACCTTGCGGGGAAGGTCCTTGGTTGCCGCGCTGCCATGCTGCTGCATGTCCTTGGAGTTCATCTGGCGGGCGGCTATCGTGCCGTAGCCGTTGACAAGCTCCCTGGTCGCGTTGTGCGTCGCTGCCTTGCGGACATCGGCGATCCGCTCGTTGATCCGGGCAACCTTCCTCTTCTGCCTCAGGTAGTTTTGGCTGCCGGGCTCTTTTCTGGCGAGGTCCCGCTGGGCGATGGCAAGGCGCCTCTGCAACCGCCCGATCCTCTCCGGCAGGTCCATCACCTGCCCGTCGGAGGTCACCGCCCAGTGGGAGGCGCCGAACGTGATGCCGACCTCGCCCGTTGCGGCTGGATAGGCGGGAAGCTCCCGCTCCTTGACGTTGATCGACGCGTAGTAGGCGCCGCTTGCCTTGCGCTCCACGGTGCAGCTCACGAACTTGCCCTCCGGAATGCGATGGATCCTCGCCCTCACCTTCCCTATCTTAGGGAGCACGATGCCGTTCCAGCTGATGCCGGCAAGGTCCCAGTCGGCGGGGATCGGCGAGGGGATCTCCGCAACCGCAGCCTCGGCCTTGCCGTCATCGAAGCCGCAGCCTGCGAGCTTGACGTTGCCGGACTTGTAGGTCTGGACCGGGTTCTTACGGGACTTGAACTTGGGGAAACCGACGTCCTGCCCCTTCTTGATGCCACGGAAGAAGTTCTGGTAGGCGGTGTCGAGGTTGCGAAGGGCGTAGATGAGGGCTGTGGCGTTGGCTTCCTTGAGCCAAGGCTTCCCGTCCTCGTCTACGAGCTCCTTCTTCAGGCGCGTCAGGTCCTTGGACGTGTCGAACATCGACATCGCCTTGGCTGCGGGATCGTAGGTCGGGTTCGGGACCGTGTGGAAGACGACCTTGCCGCCCTCGGTGCGCTCCCATATCTCCTTGCCATCATGATCGCATTGCACGTTGCCCTGCTCGTCGCATGCGGGCTTGGGCCGGCGAAGCTCCTGCTGGGTGCGCTCGTAGGCATCCATCCTTACACGGAGGTAGTGGTTGTACACGAAGCGCGATGCGTCGATGTTCGCCTTGATCGCCTCGCACTGGGATGGGGTCGGGTAGATACGGAACTTGTAGGACAGGCGGACGCCGTGCTCCTCGTCGTTCTTCTTCTCGTTTGGCATATCGTTATCCTTTTCGTAAGAGGATTTTCCTGATAGGTTCATTGTAGCGTATTTAATGTCTCGGGGAGACATTAAATCGGGAAAAGGTTGCTATTCTGTTCTCTGAGAAGGGTGTTTGGCGTTGTGCCGGCAGCAAATCTGCCTTCATGCCCCGACGCTCTCCCGTGCCTTCCAATTATTTGCATTGCGTATGAAGGGTAAAAATAAAACCACTGCTTTCATCAGCAATGGTTTTTAATCAAATCAGTCAGCCGAGACAACGAGTATCACTGCGCATTGCGTTCAGTGAGCTTGATGCTTTGTCCGGTTCCAAAACCTCTGGGTGCACCACTTCACCTCATCTCAGGTTCAGTAACCATGGCAGATCGGGCGGCTCTCAAACAAGGCGAATACCGCGTTCGTGTCGCTGTGGTTCAGTAACCATGGCAGATCGAGTGGTTCTCAAACGAAACTCAACGTCACCCCTCAGGCTGTCAAGTTCAGCAACCATAGCAGATCGGGCGGTTCTCAAACGGTGGTGTGTACCTTATGGTCTCTGGTTTGTTCAGCAACCTTGGCAGATCGGGCGGTTCTCAAACCTGTGGGCGTGGATATGCCGTTTGAACTGGGCATTCCTATTTCAAAGAACTGCAAAATCTGCCAGGTCTTCTTGTTTCT
>UMHT01020148.1_pt1 | contig 11848 bp, 10 predicted proteins | sample 1965601 | NCBI WGS metagenome assembly UMHT01 (sample SAMEA4836105, study PRJEB28245) | human gut metagenome | biome: gut microbiome; material: fecal sample | place: Denmark | collected 2008 | reverse complement strand
TGTTGGACATGGTGATGCAATACACCCGTGGTAACCAGACCCGTGCTGCTCTGATGATGGGCATCAACCGTGGTACGCTGCGTAAAAAATTGAAAAAATACGGCATGAACTAATTCAGGTTAGCTAAATGCTTGATTAAAAAGGCGCTACTCGGCATGGGGAAGCGCCTTTTTTATAGGTGTCACAAAGGGAGTGACCATGAGAACAGGATGTGAACCGACCCGATTTGGTAATGAAGCAAAGACCATCATCCAGGGTGATGCATTAACCGAACTTAAAAAGCTCCCCGCCGAAAGTGTCGATCTGATCTTTGCCGACCCACCGTATAACATCGGTAAAAATTTTGATGGTCTGATCGAAGCCTGGAAAGAAGATCTGTTTATCGACTGGCTGTTTGAAGTGATTGCAGAGTGCCATCGCGTTCTGAAAAAGCAGGGCAGCATGTACATCATGAATAGCACGGAAAACATGCCCTTTATCGATCTCCAGTGCCGCAAGCTTTTTACCATCAAAAGTCGCATCGTCTGGTCATATGACAGTTCTGGAGTGCAGGCGAAAAAACACTACGGCTCCATGTACGAACCCATCCTGATGATGGTGAAAGACGCAAAGAACTACACGTTCAACGGTGATGCTATTCTGGTAGGAGCCAAAACCGGATCGCAGCGCGCGTTGATCAATTATCGCAAAAATCCTCCACAGCCTTACAATCATCAAAAAGTACCGGGTAACGTCTGGGATTTTCCGCGCGTGCGTTATTTGATGGATGAATATGAAAACCACCCGACGCAAAAACCGGAAGCCTTGCTGAAACGCATTATTCTCGCCTCTTCCAACCCAGGCGATATCGTTCTCGACCCGTTTGCCGGTAGCTTTACTACCGGTGCCGTAGCCGTCGCCAGCGGGCGAAAATTCATTGGTATTGAGATCAACAGCGAGTACATCAAAATGGGGCTTCGACGGCTGGATGTCGCGTCGCATTACTCTGCGGAAGAACTGGCGAAAGTGAAAAAAAGAAAGACCGGCAACCTGTCAAAACGAAGCCGGTTAAGCGAAGTTGACCCCGATCTCATTGCAAAGTAAAGGAAGTGTAAGCCTGGTTTTCAGATTATTCATTTCGTGTATATTTCCTGCCAGACTTGGTTAAACATGCACAGGCTCAGGTAATGATTCGCAAGTATTGGTGGCTCGTCGTTTTCGCTGTCTTCGTTTTTCTGTTTGATACTTTACTGATGCAGTGGATTGAACTGCTGGCAACAGAAACAGACAAATGCCGCAATATGAACTCAGTTAATCCACTAAAACTGGTTAACTGTGACGAACTGAATTTTCAGGACAGAATGTGAATTTATATGACACTTAATTCATTCGTTTTATGAATTAATTTCGTTATGTTTTCATCTGGCATGAACATTCTTAATACGTTATCGACCAGAGCGGGGGCTTGTTTATAAAGATCATAACCCGCCATATTCATTAACCAGTTTTGAACAATTCCGCTGAAGGCACCATCAATAATAATCATCACAACATCTAAATCGAGATTATTTGCTACACAACCTTGTTGCTGACACGCCTGCAATACTTCGCGGAGAGTCTGCGGATTAAAGCCCATCTTTTCGCGTATCACTCCCTCGGCCAGCATCTCATCATTAAATTCACATTTGTGATATAAGATTTTCAGCAACGCCTGCTGGCGGGGAATTTTGGCAATATATTGCAAACCGACAATCAATTTTTCACGCAATTGCTGAAACGGGTCATGCTCTAACCCAGCGGTCAAGTGATCCTGGATTAACTCCCGCAATGAAGGCTGTTGCAACCACATCTCATTAAACAGTTGAGTCTTGTTTTCGAAGTGCCAGTAGATAGCGCCACGCGTAACGTTAGCAGCGTCGGCAATGTCGTTGAGCGTCGTCTTGCTTACGCCATGCTGCGCAAACTGGGCGATGGCAGTTTCAATCAGTTCTTGCCGGGTCTTCAGGGCTTCAGCTTTGGTTCTTTTTGCCATGATTAATTATTCAGGAAATAAATATATTCGACACAGGATGAGAAAATAGCGAAGGTTAATCTATCACCTAATGTGTATTTATACGAGAGGCTAATATTGCGTTGCTATAAATCGTCAAATAAATGATATGTATTATTTACATAAAATACATTCACTTGACCTATACATATTTCAATTTACGAGATTTTAATTCTATTTCTTTCATTCCGCGTCAAAACAAAACAGTAGAATATTAATCTTTTTTTGTGTTTATGTGCCTTGAGTTGCCAGTATTCATAACTATTCCTTACATCGACGAATGATAATTTGTAGGATAGCGAACTGTATTTTTCTTTCTGCGAGTTAACGCATTGCCTTTTTGGGCAAATAACGCGCTTTTGGTTTTTTGAGGAATAGTAATGACGAAACATGCCAGGTTTTTCCTCCTGCCCTCCTTTATTCTGATCTCCGCGGCTTTAATCGCCGGTTGTAACGATAAGGGAGAAGAGAAAGCTCACGTCGGTGAACCGCAGGTTACCGTTCATATTGTGAAAACGGCCCCGTTAGAAGTTAAGACTGAATTACCAGGCCGCACCAATGCTTACCGTATAGCCGAAGTTCGCCCACAGGTTAGCGGGATCGTACTGAATCGCAATTTCACTGAAGGCAGCGATGTGCAAGCAGGCCAGTCCCTGTACCAGATCGATCCCGCGACCTATCAGGCAAGTTATGACAGCGCGAAAGGCGAACTGGCGAAAAGGGAAGCCGCCGCCGCCATCGCGCATTTGACGGTAAAACGTTACGTTCCGCTCGTGGGTACGAAATACATCAGTCAGCAGGAGTACGACCAGGCCATTGCTGATGCTCGCCAGGCCGATGCCGCCGTGATTGCCGCAAAAGCCACAGTCGAAAGCGCTCGCATCAATCTCGCTTATACCAAAGTGACTGCGCCAATTAGCGGACGTATCGGCAAATCGACCGTGACCGAAGGCGCTCTTGTCACTAATGGGCAAACGACTGAACTGGCGACTGTCCAGCAGCTCGATCCTATCTACGTTGATGTGACCCAATCCAGCAACGATTTTATGAGGCTGAAGCAATCCGTAGAGCAAGGAAATTTGCATAAGGAAAACGCCACCAGCAACGTAGAGTTGGTCATGGAGAACGGTCAAACCTATCCCCTGAAAGGTACGCTGCAATTCTCCGATGTGACCGTTGATGAAAGCACCGGCTCCATAACCCTACGTGCTGTCTTCCCTAACCCGCAACATACGCTTTTGCCGGGTATGTTTGTGCGCGCACGGATTGATGAAGGCGTCCAACCTGACGCCATTCTTATCCCGCAACAAGGCGTTAGCCGCACACCACGTGGTGATGCAACCGTGCTGATTGTTAACAATAAAAGTCAGGTTGAAGCGCGCCCTGTCGTTGCCAGTCAGGCGATTGGCGATAAATGGTTGATTAGCGAAGGTCTGAAATCTGGCGATCAAGTCATTGTCAGCGGCCTGCAAAAAGCGCGTCCGGGAGAGCAGGTTAAAGCCACTACCGATACCCCCGCAGATACTGCATCGAAGTAAGGCAATCTGACATGGCAAACTTTTTTATTCGACGACCGATATTTGCATGGGTGCTGGCCATTATTCTGATGATGGCGGGCGCACTGGCGATCCTACAATTGCCCGTCGCCCAGTATCCAACCATTGCGCCGCCTGCGGTTTCTGTTTCGGCAAACTATCCGGGTGCTGATGCGCAGACCGTGCAGGATACAGTGACGCAGGTTATCGAACAGAATATGAACGGTATCGATAACCTGATGTATATGTCCTCCACCAGCGATTCCGCCGGTAGCGTGACAATTACCCTTACCTTCCAGTCCGGGACCGATCCTGATATCGCGCAAGTACAGGTGCAGAACAAACTCCAGCTCGCCACGCCGTTGCTGCCGCAGGAGGTTCAGCAGCAGGGGATCAGTGTTGAAAAGTCCAGTAGCAGCTATTTGATGGTGGCGGGCTTTGTCTCTGATAACCCTGGCACCACACAGGACGATATCTCGGACTATGTGGCCTCTAACGTTAAAGATACGCTTAGCCGTCTGAATGGCGTCGGTGACGTACAGCTTTTCGGCGCACAGTATGCGATGCGTATCTGGCTGGACGCCGATCTGCTAAACAAATATAAACTGACACCGGTTGATGTGATTAACCAGTTGAAGGTACAGAACGATCAGATCGCTGCCGGACAGTTGGGCGGAACGCCAGCGTTACCAGGGCAACAGTTGAACGCCTCGATTATTGCTCAGACGCGGTTAAAAAATCCGGAAGAATTCGGCAAAGTGACCCTGCGCGTAAACAGTGACGGCTCGGTGGTGCGTCTGAAAGATGTCGCACGGGTTGAACTTGGCGGTGAAAACTATAACGTTATCGCTCGCATCAACGGAAAACCGGCGGCGGGCCTGGGGATTAAGCTGGCAACCGGCGCGAATGCTCTCGATACCGCGAAAGCCATTAAGGCAAAACTGGCGGAATTACAGCCATTCTTCCCGCAGGGAATGAAGGTTCTTTACCCTTATGACACCACGCCTTTCGTCCAGCTTTCTATCCAGGAAGTGGTGAAAACGCTGTTCGAAGCCATTATGCTGGTATTCCTGGTGATGTATCTGTTCTTGCAGAACATGCGGGCAACATTGATACCCACCATTGCTGTACCTGTCGTGTTGTTAGGGACATTTGCCATACTCGCCGCTTTTGGTTACTCCATCAATACGCTAACGATGTTTGGGATGGTACTTGCCATCGGACTTCTTGTTGATGATGCGATAGTCGTTGTGGAGAACGTCGAGCGCGTAATGATGGAGGATAAACTCCCCCCCAGAGAAGCGACGGAAAAATCGATGTCGCAAATCCAGGGCGCGCTGGTAGGTATCGCGATGGTACTGTCGGCGGTATTTATTCCGATGGCATTCTTCGGTGGCTCAACAGGGGCAATTTATCGCCAGTTCTCTATCACTATTGTTTCAGCAATGGCGCTTTCAGTACTGGTTGCGCTGATTCTCACCCCCGCGTTATGTGCAACATTGCTGAAACCAGTCTCTGCCGAGCATCACGAAAATAAGGGAGGATTCTTCGGCTGGTTTAACACCACTTTCGATCATAGCGTTAATCACTACACCAATAGCGTTGGCAAAATCCTCGGTTCCACAGGGCGATATTTACTGATCTATGCGCTGATTGTTGCAGGAATGGTGGTGTTGTTTTTACGTCTTCCGTCTTCCTTCTTACCTGAAGAGGATCAGGGTGTCTTTCTGACCATGATTCAGTTACCCGCTAGCGCGACGCAAGAGCGGACGCAAAAAGTGTTGGATCAAGTGACGGATTACTATCTGAAGAACGAGAAAGCGAACGTTGAAAGTGTCTTTACAGTTAACGGCTTTAGCTTCAGCGGCCAGGCACAAAACGCCGGTATGGCCTTCGTCAGTCTGAAACCGTGGGAAGAGCGTAGTGGTGACGAAAACAGTGCGGAAGCAGTAATCCATCGTGCCAAAATGGAATTGGGCAAGATCCGCGACGGTTTTGTCATTCCATTTAATATGCCAGCCATTGTTGAACTGGGCACGGCAACGGGTTTCGACTTTGAGTTAATTGATCAGGCTGGGCTGGGTCACGATGCCCTGACCCAGGCCCGTAACCAGTTGCTTGGCATGGCGGCGCAACATCCTGCCAGCTTAGTCAGCGTGCGCCCTAATGGCCTGGAAGACACCGCGCAGTTTAAACTGGAAGTTGACCAGGAAAAGGCGCAGGCATTAGGTGTTTCACTTTCTGACATCAATCAGACCATTTCAACGGCGTTGGGTGGGACTTACGTTAACGACTTCATCGACCGTGGTCGCGTGAAAAAGGTGTATGTTCAGGCGGATGCCAAATTCCGTATGCTGCCAGAAGATGTCGATAAACTTTATGTCCGCAGCGCCAACGGCGAAATGGTGCCATTCTCTGCCTTTACCACTTCACATTGGGTGTATGGCTCTCCGCGACTGGAACGCTACAACGGTCTGCCGTCAATGGAGATTCAGGGGGAAGCCGCGCCAGGAACCAGTTCCGGCGATGCTATGGCGTTGATGGAAAACCTTGCGTCAAAATTACCGGCGGGCATTGGTTATGACTGGACGGGTATGTCATATCAGGAACGTTTATCGGGAAACCAGGCTCCCGCTCTGGTAGCAATTTCCTTTGTGGTTGTTTTCCTGTGCCTTGCTGCACTCTATGAAAGCTGGTCAATTCCTGTCTCGGTTATGTTGGTCGTGCCGTTAGGGATTGTCGGCGTGCTACTGGCGGCAACACTCTTTAATCAAAAAAATGACGTCTACTTTATGGTGGGCTTGCTAACGACAATTGGCTTGTCGGCCAAAAACGCTATTTTGATTGTTGAGTTCGCTAAAGATCTCATGGAGAAAGAGGGTAAAGGTGTTGTTGAAGCGACACTAATGGCAGTACGTATGCGTCTGCGTCCTATCCTGATGACCTCTCTCGCCTTTATTCTCGGCGTATTACCGCTGGCTATCAGTAACGGGGCCGGCAGTGGCGCGCAAAACGCAGTCGGTATCGGGGTAATGGGCGGAATGGTCTCTGCAACGTTGCTGGCAATCTTCTTCGTGCCAGTGTTCTTTGTGGTGATCCGTCGATGCTTTAAAGGATAAATCAGAAACATAAAGGCGCTTTCAGGCGCCTTTTTTATTTTCAGTGAACCCCATAAAAATTAATAAGATATTCTTCTTCTCACTCTTTAAAAACTTTCTATAGTTCCCGCTCCCTTCACTATTTTTACAATTCACATAAATTGTCATTATTCATTCCGCAAGATTTATAACCTCCAGTGATAAAATGGCATTCAGCTCGTTAATAAGAGAGTTAACTTATTAAGCGTTAGCGTTTATTACTGAGGTAACACCATGAAAAGATTAATTCCTGTGACATTGCTCACCGCATTGCTGGCGGGCTGTGCTCACGATTCGCCCTGCGTTCCGGTTTATGACGATCAGGGTCGTCTGGTTCACACCAATACCTGTATGAAAGGCACGACTCAGGATAACTGGGAAACGGCTGGGGCTATTGCCGGCGGGGCAGCAGCTGTTGCTGGCCTGACGATGGGGATCATCGCTCTGTCGAAATAACTAAACAGGGCGCGGAGCTCCGCGCTCTTTTTAACGATACAGTATCTTTCCATAAGATAAAATATTGCTATATTCTGCTGGGTAATTCCCTGCTGATTTAGCATGTTATATCACGTTATTTCGCTGCTTTCGAAATAACGCATCAATTTAACTTTCACACATCCCACCAGAAATATACTCACGCTAATAATCATTATTCTGCTTAGTAAAAAACGCGTAAATATTTTGCGCCAAAATGTGGCGCATGTTCCATTTTCGCACCATTGCGGGGCGCTGTTTTTATTATTTCCTGTCTACACTCAGCTTATTGCGACGCGAAATCGTGCGCAAAAGCTGGCACTACTTTTGCTTATAAGAGGATGGCCACAGACAGGTAAAAGACGTTTCCCAAACGTCCTATAACGATAATTTTCGCCTCACAGGAAGCATTATGAAAAAGATGATGATAGCCACACTGGCTGCCGCCAGCGTGCTGCTTGCCGTTGCAAATCAGGCGCATGCTGGCGCGACGCTTGATGCCGTTCAGAAAAAAGGTTTTGTGCAATGCGGGATCAGTGATGGATTACCTGGGTTCTCTTATGCCGATGCTGACGGTAAGTTTTCAGGTATTGATGTAGATGTTTGTCGTGGCGTTGCCGCTGCTGTATTCGGTGACGATACGAAAGTGAAATATACCCCGCTCACTGCAAAAGAACGCTTCACCGCTTTACAGTCAGGGGAGGTGGATTTGCTCTCCCGTAATACGACCTGGACTTCATCTCGCGATGCCGGGATGGGAATGGCATTTACTGGCGTCACTTATTACAACGGCATTGGCTTCCTGACGCACGATAAAGCGGGGCTAAAAAGCGCGAAAGAACTGGATGGCGCTACCGTCTGCATTCAGGCGGGGACTGATACCGAACTCAACGTCGCCGATTACTTCAAGGCAAATAATATGAAGTACACGCCAGTAACCTTCGATCGCTCAGACGAATCAGCGAAGGCTCTGGAATCGGGCCGCTGCGATACTCTGGCCTCGGATCAATCACAACTGTATGCCCTGCGCATCAAATTAAGCAACCCAACTGAATGGATTGTCTTACCGGAAGTTATCTCTAAAGAACCACTTGGGCCGGTAGTTCGTCGTGGCGATGATGAATGGTTCTCGATTGTACGCTGGACGCTTTTCGCCATGCTGAATGCTGAAGAGATGGGCATCAATTCCCAGAACGTCGATGAAAAAGCGGCTAATCCAGCAACGCCTGATATGGCACATCTGCTGGGTAAAGAAGGCGATTACGGCAAGGATCTGAAGCTGGATAATAAATGGGCCTTTAACATCATCAAACAGGTGGGTAACTACTCGGAAATTTTCGAGCGTAACGTAGGTTCAGAAAGCCCGCTGAAAATTAAACGTGGGCAAAATAATCTATGGAATAACGGCGGTATTCAGTACGCGCCGCCCGTGCGTTAAGTCGGTGTGAGGTAACGAGCGTCGCTACGGCGGCGCTCTCTTCAGCGTTATGCTTTCCGAGGTTTCTATGTCTCATCGCCGCTCAACCGTTAAAGGCTCACTCTCTTTTGCCAACCCTACGGTTCGCGCCTGGTTATTCCAGATCCTTGCCGTTGTTGCTGTTGTCGGCATTATTGGTTGGTTATTTCACAACACTGTAACGAATCTCAGTAATCGCGGCATAACATCAGGATTTGCTTTTCTTGACCGCGGGGCCGGTTTTGGCATCGTTCAGCATTTGATTGATTATCAGCAAGGCGACACTTACGGACGCGTTTTTATTGTCGGCCTGCTCAATACGCTACTGGTTTCTGCATTGTGTATTGTGTTCGCTTCTGTTTTGGGCTTCTTTATCGGTCTGGCGAGACTTTCGGATAACTGGCTGCTACGAAAGCTTTCCACAATTTATATTGAGATCTTCCGTAATATTCCGCCATTGCTGCAAATCTTCTTCTGGTACTTTGCCGTATTGCGCAATTTGCCCGGACCACGACAGGCAGTGAGCGCACTGGATTTGGTGTTTCTGAGCAATCGTGGGCTTTATATTCCGTCGCCGCAGCTGGGAGATAGGTTTCTTGCGTTTATCCTGGCTGTTGTTATAGCTATAGTCCTTTCTGTTGGGCTATTCCGCTTTAATAAAACACACCAGATAAAGACCGGACAGCTGCGCCGCACCTGGCCGATCGCCGCAGTGTTGATCATTGGTTTGCCTTTACTGGCGCAATGGCTTTTTGGCGCAGCACTACACTGGGATGTCCCAGCCCTACGAGGCTTTAACTTCCGCGGCGGGATGGTTTTAATTCCTGAACTGGCAGCCTTAACGCTGGCACTTTCGGTTTATACCTCTGCATTTATCGCCGAGATTATCCGCGCTGGGATCCAGGCAGTGCCTTATGGTCAACATGAAGCTGCTCGGTCACTGGGATTACCCAACCCGGTTACGCTACGCCAGGTCATTATTCCCCAGGCACTGCGGGTGATTATTCCACCGTTAACCAGCCAGTATCTCAACATCGTCAAAAACTCCTCTCTTGCCGCCGCGATTGGCTATCCCGATATGGTTTCGCTGTTTGCTGGCACCGTGCTGAACCAGACGGGGCAAGCCATCGAGACGATAGCCATGACCATGTCGGTCTATCTGATTATCAGCCTGACTATCTCGCTGCTGATGAATATCTATAACCGCCGCATCGCGATCGTTGAACGCTAAGGAGTCATGATGACAAAAGTATTGCTGTCTCATCCCCCGCGCCCGGCGAGCCATAACTCAAGCCGCGCGATGGTGTGGGTGCGAAAAAATCTGTTCTCCAGCTTGAGCAATAGCCTACTGACTATTGGCTGCATATGGTTGATGTGGGAACTGATCCCACCGTTGCTGAACTGGGCATTTTTGCAGGCTAACTGGGTTGGCTCAACGCGTGCCGACTGCACAAAAGCCGGTGCCTGTTGGGTCTTCATCCACGAACGATTTGGTCAGTTTATGTATGGGCTTTACCCACACGACCAACGCTGGCGAATTAACCTCGCATTACTGATTGGGCTTGTGTCGATCGCACCAATGTTCTGGAAAATACTCCCGTATCGCGGTCGCTATATTGCGGTATGGGCGGTGATTTACCCACTGATTGTCTGGTGGCTGATGTATGGCGGGTTTCTTGGTCTTGAGCGGGTTGAAACCCGGCAATGGGGCGGGCTGACGCTAACTTTAATTATTGCATCAGTTGGGATTGCGGGGGCGCTGCCGTAGGGGATCTTACTGGCGTTAGGTCGCCGCTCCCATATGCCGATTGTGCGTATCTTATCGGTCATTTTTATCGAGTTCTGGCGCGGCGTACCGCTGATTACCGTATTGTTTATGTCTTCGGTCATGCTGCCGTTGTTTATGGCAGAAGACACCAGTATCGACAAATTGATCCGCGCGCTGGTTGGCGTGATCCTGTTTCAGTCAGCATATGTTGCGGAAGTCGTGCGAGGCGGATTACAGGCGCTGCCTAAAGGGCAATATGAAGCGGCAGAGTCGCTGGCGTTGGGTTACTGGAAAACCCAGGGGCTGGTTATTATGCCACAGGCGTTGAAGCTGGTGATTCCTGGGCTGGTAAATACCATCATCGCACTCTTCAAAGATACCAGCCTGGTGATCATCATCGGGTTGTTCGATCTTTTCAGTAGCGTTCAGCAGGCAACCGTTGATCCCGCCTGGTTGGGTATGTCGACGGAAGGGTATGTTTTCGCCGCGCTGATCTACTGGATCTTCTGTTTCAGCATGTCACGTTATAGCCAACATCTGGAAAAACGTTTTAACACCGGGCGTACACCGCATTGAGGACACTATGAGCCAAATTTTACTGCAACCTGCTAACGCGATGATTACGCTGGAAAACGTCAATAAATGGTATGGACAATTCCATGTTTTGAAAAATATAAATTTAACCGTGCAACCGGGAGAACGGATCGTTCTGTGTGGCCCTTCTGGTTCCGGTAAATCGACAACCATTCGTTGTATTAATCATCTGGAAGAACATCAACAGGGACGGATCGTGGTGGATGGCATCGAACTTAATGAAGATATCCGCAATATTGAGCGCGTCAGGCAGGAAGTGGGAATGGTCTTTCAGCATTTCAATCTCTTCCCTCATCTGACCGTGTTGCAGAACTGTACCCTGGCACCGATTTGGGTACGCAAGATGCCAAAGAAAGAGGCTGAAGCTCTGGCGATGCATTACCTTGAGCGGGTGAGAATTGCCGAACATGCCCAGAAGTTTCCCGGACAGATTTCTGGTGGTCAGCAGCAACGTGTTGCCATAGCACGTTCGCTGTGTATGAAGCCGAAAATTATGTTGTTTGATGAGCCAACGTCGGCGCTCGATCCTGAGATGGTGAAAGAGGTGCTGGATACGATGATTGGGCTGGCGCAGTCGGGTATGACAATGTTGTGTGTAACACATGAGATGGGGTTTGCACGAACCGTCGCTGACCGGGTGATTTTTATGGATCGTGGGGAAATAGTGGAGCAAGCTGCACCTAATGAATTTTTTGCGCATCCTAAATCAGAGCGTACGAGGGCATTTTTATCGCAGGTAATCCATTAATTGAATGTTAGTTCGAAAAGCAAAAAGGCCATCCTTTCGGATGGCCTTTCGCTTGATTTGATGTCTGGCAGTTCCCTACTCTCGCATGGGGAGACCCCACACTACCA
>UMHT01022454.1_pt1 | contig 11894 bp, 10 predicted proteins | sample 1965601 | NCBI WGS metagenome assembly UMHT01 (sample SAMEA4836105, study PRJEB28245) | human gut metagenome | biome: gut microbiome; material: fecal sample | place: Denmark | collected 2008 | reverse complement strand
ACTTTCACCCATTAGAAAACGCCCATGCTGGGCAAACAAAAGCCAGCAAGCCGACGGCCTGCTTGCTGGCTCAATGTTCCGTTAATTTTTTAACCGTTTTTTGTTTACTTTTGCCTGGCGGCAGGGCACCGCTGTTTCCTGTTACTTGTTCTTTCTCTTCAGGGCCGCGATCAGGCTCTGAAGCACGATGAAGAAACAGAGAAGGGCCGCAATGGTAATTCTCACCCACCAGGAGGAAAGGGTGCCCTGGAAGGTGATGAAGGATTCAATGGTACCCTTAATCAATACTCCGAAAAGGCTTCCGATTACATTTCCCACACCGCCTGTCAGAAGAGTTCCGCCGATGACCGAGGATGCGATGGCGTCCATCTCAAATCCCTTGGCCTGCTCCACGAAACCGGAGCATGTGTTCATGCAGAACAAGAGGCCGCCCAGTCCTGCCAGAAATCCGTCCAGCACATAAGCCTGAAGCTTGATTCTTCTCACATTCAGTCCCAGCAGCAGGGCAGACTGTTCATTTCCGCCAATGGCATAAATAGAACGGCCGAACTTGGTATACTTAAGAACTACAAATACAATGGCCAAAACCACGAGAGCGATGATAACGCTTGGGTATACGTAAGGGTAAATCATGACTCCCTTCTTATTCAGATAACCTCCAAAGGGCAGATACATCTTGAATGTGGCAATGCCGGTAAACGTCTTGTTGGTAATGCTGATCATCTCCTGGCTGATAATGGAGGTCATGCCTCTAGCGAAGAACATGCCCGCCAGGGTCACGATAAAGGGCTGTATCTTAAGGTAGGCCACCAGAAAGCCCTGTACCAGGCCGAATATACATCCCGTGACCAGAACAATAAGGATGGCCGGAAACGCACCGATGTTCCCCCTCTCCATCATCCAGGCCAGCATCATGCACACCATGGCCACCACGGAACCAACGGAAATATCGATGCCGCCTGTGATCATGACAATTGTCATGCCTGTTGCCACCACAATCAGGCCAGCGTTGGATATGAACAGGTTGAGGAAGTTCTGTACCTTTGCAAATCCCCTTCCGCCAAACATGATGATGCCGACTATGTACATTACAAAGAATAGTATGATAGTGACAGCCAGCAGGAAGGAGTTGCCGTCCAGCTTTTTCTTTTCACTTTTGTTTTTCATTATGCCGCTCCCCCTTTCACATTCCTGGACGCATGTCTGGATGCCAGACGTTTCCTGAATTTCTTAAGCTCCTCTGACTGTACAGCCACAATCAGTATAACCACAATGGCCTTGTATACCGGAATCTGGTCCGCGGGCACGCTCATGGCATAGAGAGTGGTGGTCAGGGCCTGGATGGTATAGGCGCCGATTACGGAGCCCAACAGCGAGAACCGGCCTCCGCCCAGGGAGTTGCCGCCTAAAGCCACTGCCGCGATAGCGTCCAGCTCCATGTTGAGGCCGATGTTGTTGGCATCCGCGGAATAAATGCGGGAGGATGCCACCAGTCCCGCGATTCCCGCGCACAGTCCGCAGAACGCGTAGGCCATCCAGATGATTTTCACGGATTTAAGGCCTACCAGCCGGGATGCCCTCTCATTGATGCCCACAGACTGAATGTACATGCCCATGGCTGTCTTATTTAACAGAATATAGGTGAGCGCCACCGCGATTACAGCTACAAAGATAGGGGTGGGAATGGGAATTCCCGGTATGTTGTTGCCCAGCAGCTTATATCCGTCCACACGGATGTATGTAATCTGTCCGTTTGTCACCAGCTGGGATATACCCCTGCCCGCTGTAAACAGAATCAGGGTCGCCACCATGGGCTGTATCTTAAGCTTTGCAACCAGAAAGCCGTTAAAGCCGCCGCACACCACCGCCACGGCCAGGGCTGCCAGCACGGCCAGGATGTAAGGATTGGCATACTCATTGACCGACACCTCGCCGCCCGCCAGGACCCTGGTACACACAGCCGCAGCCACTGCCATGACGGCGCCCACGGAAATATCGGTTCCCGCCGAGGCAGATACCACCAGGGTCATGCCCACGGCCAGCACCACCAGCTCGCTGGCACGGTTGATGACGTCGATGATATATCCGTAGAGAACGCCGTTATTGATGGTAATCCTAAAAAACGTGGGCGTGGTAATCAGGTTGATTAACAGTACTATGATAAGACAGGATAACGGAAGAAAAAGTCTGTAACCTGTCAACTTTTTAAGTTTCCCCATCATTCTTCCCCTCCTCCTGCAATTGCTTTCATGATGGAATCCTGGCTCAGCTCGTCTTCCTTAAGCTCTCCCACCTTCTCGCCGTCGCGCATGACCGCCATACGGCTGCAGGTGCGGAGCATCTCCTCGATTTCAGAGGAAATAAACACCACGGCCATGCCTTCCTCCGCAAGTCTCAGGACCAGCTTCTGAATCTCTGTCTTGGTACCGATATCAATTCCCCTTGTGGGCTCATCCAGAATCAGAAAATCCGGATTGGTCAGAAGCCAGCGTCCCAGAATCACCTTCTGCTGGTTGCCGCCGGAGAGCTGTTTAATAGGAGTCTCCCTGTCGGCTGTCTTGATTTGAAGAATATCAATGTATTTGTCCGTGAATTCCTCCTGTTCCTTCCTGCTCATAAGCTTGAACATGCCTTTCTTGGCCTGGAGGGCAATGATGATGTTCTCCCGCACAGACAGATCCGCGATAATTCCCTCCTCCTTGCGGTTTTCAGGCAGGTAGGCCATGCCTTCCATCATGGCGTCAATGGGCGCGTTGACCTTTAGCTTCTTTCCCTTTACGGCCAGCTCGCCGCTGTCCGGCTTATCGGCGCCGTATATGGCCCGGACCAGCTCGGAACGGCCGGAGCCCAGAAGCCCTGTAAGGCCGATGACCTCGCCTTTATGGATATCCAGGCTGAAGGGTTTGATGGTCCCCTTGCAGCCCAGCCCCCTGGCGCTTATGATCACATCTTCCTTGACCGTGGACATGCCTTCCTTCTTGATGGCAGCCAGATCGTCGAAATCCTTACCCATCATCTTGGCCACCAGCTGTACCCTTGGCAGCTCCTCCACCTTGAATTCGCCCACCAGTGTACCGTTTCTGAGGACCGTAATCCTGTCACAGACAGCATATACCTGTTCCAGGAAATGGGTCACGAAGATGATTCCGATTCCCTTGGCCCTAAGCTGTCTCATCAGCACGAACAGCTTCTCCACCTCACCGTCGTCCAGGGAGGATGTGGGTTCATCCAGAATCAGCACCTTGGCCGACATATCAACAGCCCTGGCAATGGCAATCATCTGCTGGATGGCAATGGAATAGTTCTCTACAGCCATGGTCACATCGATGTGGATATCCAGTCCCTCCAGCAGCTTCCTGGCATCCTCCTTCATCGTCCTCCAGTCAATCATGGGACCTTTTTTCGGCTCTCTGCCGATATAAAGGTTCTCAGCCACTGACAGATTGGGACACAGGTTAACCTCCTGGTAAACCGTGCTGATGCCATTCTCCTGCGCTTCCTGGGGCGACCGGTTGATGATGGTATTGGATGAGCCTTCCATCCGGATTGTACCGGTTTCAAACTCCTCCACGCCGGTCAGCACCTTGATCAGTGTAGACTTCCCGGCACCATTCTCGCCCATAAGGGCATGGATTTCGCCTTTTCTCAAAGTAAAATCCACATCCTGCAGCGCCTTTACACCGGGGAAATTCTTGTTGATTCCCCGCATTTCCAAAACAACGTTCTGCTCCATGCGATTTCCGCCTTTCTACCGTTATACGCCCCATCTCCAGGGCTCAGTTACTTGAAAACATCCAGCCTCAGGCTTGAAAAGGGGGAGAGCCGTGCAACGACTCTCCCCACCGCCTTTCCTGTACTGTTACGAAAATGTTGATTAATAAGCGCGCTCAGCCTTGATAGATTCCAAATCCATGGATGTATCGAAGTAAGCTTCGTCTACATACTGAATCTTCTCAACAGTCTCGCCCTTCTCCAGCTTCTTGATGATTTCATCTACACGCGGTCCGTGTAACGGGTTGCACTCAAATGCCGCGTTTAAATCGCCGGCTATCATGGCGTCAAATGCTGCCTTAACTGCGTCGAAGGAGAAGATGATGATGTCGCCGTCAGGTCCGCAGGTTTTGCCGGCTGCCTTGATTGCATCGATAGCGCCGAATGCCATGTTGTCGTTCTCAGCCACTACCACATCGATATCGTCATAGGACTTAAGGAAGGATTCCATAACTTCCTGGCCCTTAGCCTGTGTAAATTCGCCTGTCTGCATATCTAACATTTTCCAGTTGTCATGCTGCTTTAAGATGTTTCCAAAACCTTCTGTACGGCCAACCTGAGCGGATGCTCCGATGGTTCCCTGAAGAGTAACGATGTTGATGTCCTCGCCGTCTCTTCCCTGTGCCTTTAAGTAATCAGCCAGCCAGTTTCCTGCTGTCTCGCCTTCCTTGATGAAATTGCCGCCTACCCAGCACTCATACAGACTCTCATCCACGTCCATCTGACGGTCGGACAGGATAACCGGAATTCCTGCTTCCTGTGCCTCCTGGAGAACCGCCTCCCATCCTGTCTCAACTACGGGAGCCACTACGATGTAGTCAACATCCTGCTGGATGAAGCTTCTGATGGCCTTAATCTGGTTCTCCTGTTTCTGCTGTGCATCGTCAAAAATCAGCTTGTAGCCGTTTTCCTCTGTAAAGGTGGACTTGAAGGACTCTGTATTAGCTGTTCTCCAGTCAGACTCAGCGCCAACCTGCGCATAACCAACCACAATCAAATCACCGGATGCCGCGTCGTCCTTTGCCTCAGCCTCTGTCTCAGCCTCTGTCTTCTCAGGAGCTGCCGTGGTGTCGGCCGCCGCCGTTGTCTCAGCTGCCGCGGGAGCTGCTGCTGTCTCTGCAGGCTTGCTTCCGCCGCCGCACCCTGCCAGCAGGGATGCTGCCATTGCTGCACATAACATAACGCTTAATCCTTTTTTTCTCATAATACGTAAACCTCCTTGATTTGTATTTTGTTTCCCCTTGTTGGAATAATCATATCAGTTGTTAATAACAAAAACAACGGAATTTCTCCGTTGTTTTGTACACGATTTTTAGATTTTTCACAGTTTATTCATACATTTGGGTGTTTTTTTACGATTATGGTTGGATATTTTTCAATCCTCCCCTCCCCCGCCATATCCGGATTCCAGGGGAATGGTCACCACTGCCCTTGTGCCCAGCCCCAGGACACTCCCGAACTCCAGACTGCACCGGGAACCATAGTTCAGGCGCAGGCGCTCCGCCACATTGAAAAGCCCAAAACCTCCCTTGGGAGCAGGCCCCTCCCGTAAGGACGAATCCTTTTCCCCTCTGAGCTTTCGCCTGACGGCCTCCATCTCCTCCTCCGTCATGCCCGCTCCGTCATCCTCCACCTCCAGCACAGCCATGTCCTCCTTTGCGTATCCCCGGACCCAGATACGTCCCTTCCCCCTTTTATTCTTGATTCCGTGGTAAAGGGCGTTCTCCACCAGAGGCTGGAGGGTAAGCTTCAGGATTCTGCATTCCTCCAGGGATTTTTCAAGGGTGACCTCATAGTCCATGATATCCTGGTAGCGGACCTTCTGGATTTGGAGATAGCTTTTAATATGGCCGATTTCCTCGCGCATGGTGATAAAATCCTTTCCTCCGCTGAGGGTTGTGCGGAAAAATTCTGACAGGGAGGTGACCATGTCCACCACGGCCCGGTTTTGCCCTCCCTCCGCCAGCCACACAATGGTATCCAGGGTGTTGTAGAGGAAGTGAGGATTGATCTGCTCCTGAAGAAGCTGCAGTTCCATGACCCGGCGCTGGTTCTGTTCCTGCCGTATGTCCTCAATCAGCCGCCCGATTTCCTCCTTCATGTGGTCAAAGCTTCCCGTAAGGATTGCCAGCTCATCCCCCGCCTCGATCTTGGGGCCGGAGGTGAAATCTCCCTTTGCAACCCTCTCTGTCTCGTTGCAGAGCTTCTGTATGGGAACGGTAACGCTTTTGGTTATCCTGCGGCTGAGGAGAAGGCTGATAAGCAGAATGGATACCAGCAGGGTCAGGCTGACCACGATGGCCGTGTGCTCCTGGCTCTCCAGCTCCTTCTGTATCTCCTGGACATGGAGCGTTTCATAGTACACGTACTCCCTTCCCTGCTTTTCGATGTCGGCAGTCAGCACACGGACGCCGTAATCCAGAATTTCCATGTTCTTATCGTACATGCCGTGGGGAAGGTTGTCCTCTATCTCGTTCACTCTCTGTTCCAGCTGGTCCAGGCAGTGCATCAGCCAGTTAATCCTGGTCCGGTTGGCCCCCTCCGGCGTCCGCTTTAACAGTTGGCGGTAGGTCTTTCTGGCATCGCTTATGGTTTGATGCGGGTCCTTAATCTGCTCCCAGCCGTAGGGCCTGTCCTCCTCCATCAGCTCATGGATGGACTGGTAGGTCCGCATCCCTATGACAATGCGGTACATGCTGTAGTCCACATCCTCCCGCAGGTTGGCCGTAACGCTGTTGGCCTGGGTGATGTTGGTTATGCTCTGGGTGTAGGCATTGCAGAACTTGGCCACCGTTGCCATGAGATAGATAACCAGCACCGCCAGAGGAATGATGATGATAAATGTCATCAGGTTCAGGCGCTTTTCCAGGGGCAGGCGCTCCAGGAGACGGCTTCCGTCCCACTCCTTCCCGCCGGACCCGGTCCTCCATTTTCCCGTCATAAGGCCTCCCTGCTTCCCGCCCTGTACTCCTTAGGCGTACATCCAACGGTTTTCTTGAACAGATAGCCGAAGTAATGGGAATCCTTATATCCCACCTCGTACCCGATTTCGGAGGTCTTAAGATTGGAGCACATCAGCAGCTCCTTCGCCTTTTCCATCCTCACCCCTGTGAGATATTCCACAAAGGTCACTCCCATCTCCTGACTGAAGATGGAGCTGAAATAGCTGGGGCTTATATTGACCCTGGCAGCCACCGTGTTCAGGGAAATCTCCTCCTTGGCGTAATTATCATGGATAAACGCCCTGGCCTCGTCCAGAACCTGGCTGTACTTGCTGGCTGTCTGGCTGTCCCTTAAGGTCATGACCTCCCCAAAAAGCTTCGCCAGCTTTCCCTTCAGCACTTCCAGGGTATAACCGTCCTTAAGGACCTTTTCCATATCCGACAGTTCCCGGGGAAGGCGTCCTATGTCCAGCCCCAGCTGTTCCAGAAACGTACTGACGCAGAGATAGCAGTCCATGACAATATACTGACGGAACATAAAGGACTGGCAGTTCTTTTCTCCCACATTCTGGAAATATTCTTCCACAAACCCGGATGCCTCGCCCACAGTCCCCTGTTTCAGGAAATTTTCCAGGGTCTTCCTGTTCACCTTGGACGCGTCCACAGAGTGGATATCTATGGTTTCCCCGGATCCATGGACCATTCCGTCCATCTGGCTGTAGCTTATGACCCGGTTCATTTCCGTGAAAAACCTGGCCGCAAACGCCCGCCCTGCCTGCAGATAGGAGGTCTGCAAATCGCCCAGGCGGTTCACGCAGCTTCCGATTCCGCCGAAATACTGTATGTCCTTACAGGCCCCGGCCAGCTCTCCCAGACTGGCGGCGCACTCCCTCATCCTGCGCTCCACCTCCTGCTCAGACTCCCCTGTGAGAATGAAGGCCCATCCCTCGTCCCCCCGGTCAAAAACCAGGATGTGCTGCCGGCTCTCCATCCGTTCCTCAATGGCTTCCTGGCAGGATACCACCCGGTCGGAATAGGCCACGGCAGATCCCACCGGCATAAGCTTAAACAGCATGAGCTGGTAAAAGGAAGCGGACAAATCCATCCCCACCTGCTCCCCGCGTTCCAGGGCTTCCTTAAAATTGACCCGCCCCGTAACCAGGTCACGCAGCAGCCGCTGGCGTTCCAGCACCGTGTTCTCCGCCATCTCCAGGCGGTACTTATCCATGAGGCGGGCATCCTCTCTCTCCTGCTCAATCACATCCGCCACCTTCTTCACTGCTTCCAGAAGCTTGGCAGCCGTAATAGGCTTCAGAAGATAGTCCGTCACCCCGATGTGGATGGCCTGCTTGGCATAGTCAAATTCATTGTACCCGCTGAGTATAATGATTTTGATTCTGGGAAACTCCTTTTTCACCAGTTCAGAGAGTTCCAGTCCGTCCATGAAGGGCATGCGGATATCCGTTATGAGGATGTCCGGCTGCACCTTTCTGATAAGCGGATAGGCCAGTTCTCCGTCGCTGGCCTCCCCTGCGAATTCCAACCCTTCCTTCTCCCATGGAATGTTGTTCTTGATGCCATCCCGCATGACGATCTCATCCTCCACAAGAAATACCTTTATCATAATCCAGCTCCCCCCCTCTTATGTAATTTTATCCATACCATCCAATTTCTGTCTTTCAGTATAAAATAGAAAACGTTCATTTTCAAGTTTCTTCCTTTTAAAAAAGAAAAAGCAGAGACCCGAGCGCTGTCTCCGCCTTTGTTTTATTTTACCGGCCTACTGTTTTTCCCGGTTCTTCCGGTTAATCCATTCCGTGGACACATCCATGGCCGCCCGGCAGGCCCTTGTCCGGTCCAGGGAATTGAGCATGACAAAATCGTGAATTATGGCCTGGAACCGCAGGGCCGTCACATCCACCCCAGCCTCCCGCAGCTTCCTGGCATATGCCTCGCCCTCGTCCCTGAGGACATCCGCCTCGCCGTTGAGTATCATGGCAGCCGGCAGCCCCCTCAGCTGTTCCGCGGACGCCCGAAGAGGCGAGACCGTAATCTGTCCCCTGTCCTTCCGACAGGGGGCATACTGGTTCCAGAACCACTGCATACCCGCCCGGTACAGGTAGTATCCCGCCGCAAATTCATTATAGGAACAGGTATCGAAACAGGCATTGGTGACCGGATAATACAGCAGCTGTTTCTGGATGAAGGGTCCCTTCCTGAATTTTGACATGAGGGTCATGACCGTGGCCATGTTGCCTCCCACGCTGTCCCCGGCCACGGTGAAGGTTCCGGGATTCATGGCATATCCCATGGTTTTCACAAGGACCGGAGCCATACACATGACGCTGTAGCACTGCTCAATGGCTGTGGGACAGCGCGCCTCAGGCGAACGGGAGTACTCCGGAAATATCAAAACACATCCGGTTCTGGCAGCCAGCTCCTTTACCAGTTTTTCATGTGTGTGGAAGCTTCCGAACACCCAGCCTGCGCCGTGGATATAAAAGATGACATTGGCTGGCTGGCAGGAAACACCCGGATCCACCAGCCATACCGGAATAGCGCCCCATCTTCCGGTATTGACCCGCACTTTGCTGACACGGGCCGGATATTTGTACACAGGCGCGTCCTGGGCCTTTTCCAGAACCATCCTTCCCTCGGCAGGGGGCAGCTCAAATATAAGGGGCGGTTTGGAATTTGCCTGACAGACCTCCTCTGCCTCCGGCTCTAACGGTACACAACGTTTCATATGGAACTCCTTCTTCGCAACAGTCTCTACTGTCAGCATATTCCAATTTCCACGTTCTGCTCACCTGTTTTATTTATTTCAGCCATTTTCTTCCGCCGTCTTATAGCAGGTGATATCATGGCAGCTCATGCCCATCTTTGAATCCGGCGTAATCTTATATGTCTTGTTGTTGATGAGCAGCAGTTCATGGCTTTCCATGTCCACCACATAAATCCATGAATTCTGATGTTCCGGCAAGGCCCTCAGAGCCTCCGCCAAATCCGCGGCATTATCCCGGGCCCTCTGCTTCAGGAGAAACAGGGCCGTCAAATCACCCCCCCCTCCTCTCAAAAACCCACCCAATACTCCCCACATCCCCGGCACACTACCGTGGCGGGACAGCTTGGCTGGAGCCGGTACATTGCCGTCCGGTACCATTTACACAGGTCAGCAAGCTGCTGCTCCACATTCTTAAAGCAGTCCAGCAGCCTGGAGGAAAAGCAGCCGCATTCGCCGTTTAGAATCATATTGGCTGCCTGTTCATGGGGAATGGCCTTTTTATACACCCGGTCTGACGTGAGGGCATCGTATCCATGAAAATCCCTTATTCCGGTTTTGGTCACAGATACCGCTCTCAAATAAAATTTGCGAAAAAATATAACATATTGTATAAATTATAGCAGGCTGATGGGAATTGTGCAACGATATGAAGAAATTACAAGGCGGGCAGAAGTTCATGAAAAATAAAATAACTGAAGGCGCGGTAGCTGGGAGTTTCATGATCCATCAGGTACATGTAACGGATGTTAACTTTGCATCGGTCTTCCAATTCCCGAAGGGAAGCGTATCCTGTGTCCATAAAGCCGAATAAGACTGTCTTTAGCATGTTGACCCGATTATATCCAGGCCGGCCTATCCTGTGTAAAGGCTCTGGCCTAAGATATTTTTCTATTCCAATCTCCTCCATGATTCTGTCAAATGCTAATACCGGATCACAGATATCCAGACAATCTGAAAGAAACAGTGGCAATCTTCCCTGTTTTAGGCTATAATACTTCTCGGTAATATTATTCATAGTAGCTTAATTTTACCACAAAAAGAAGAACGCCTCCAGGTCCTGTACCTGAAAGCGTTCTTTTTTTATGGGACTTTTTTCACAGCCCCATAGTATGTGACGAAACTAAGGGTGATACAGCAAAGAGACAAGATACTCCATGGGGGCAGTCATGGCAAGGTCGTTACGATATACCAGATAGACCATCTGAGAAATAATGTCGATATCCTTGATGGAAAGATACCGCACTTTTTGATTGCCAACTGCCACAGACATGAACATAGACGCACCAATACCGTTGGCTACCGTATCAATAGCACTGCGGACATCGTTCAGTTCCAAAACGGTGTTAGGGCGGATGTCGTATCTTCGGAAAAGCTCCCGGGTAAGATGTCCGGAGTTTGTATTGGCCTGGAGCACGACAAACTTGTGCCCCCTCAGGTGTGCCCGGTGTCCTGCTTCCGTCAGAATGAACTGCTTGCCCTTGCGGACAAAGAGTGCAAGCCCCAGTTCCTTTTCAATGCCCTGGAGGAATTTGGTCAGCGCAGGCTGAGTAATGAACAGCTGCTCCGCTGCTCTCGTAACGCTGCCTTGATCTGCAATGGCAACGATGTATTCATAATCCCGTACATCCATATGGACATCCTCTTTTTTCATATTTCGCCGGATATAGCAATATTATACATGGTTGGCGCTCGTTTCGCAAGCACTTCTCGTACTATATTACCAAATGGCCAGAATCTCACAATTCGTGTACACAAAAAGTGCCCCGGTGTGGAATTGCGCTTCCACACCGGGTGATGTCATGTATGCAGTCCCGTCCTGCGATTCATCTATTGATCAGTTCTTCGTGAACAATCTCTTCCGCCCAGTCTTGAATGCTGTTCATACGCTGAAAAATCCCAACTTTAAAGAAATCCAAACTTTCACGCAGATATGTTGATAATTACGGCATTTTGCGAAAGAAAAGTTTGGATTTCTTTTTGTTGATTTCTATTTTTGAAACTCAGCGCATAACACATATTATGTGACTACTCACATAATATGTGGCTGTATGGGGCCGGGAACGACGGGCTGCCGCCGATCCGCTTGTACGATTATCAGCCCAGCCGGGGCGGATACCATGCGGAGGAGTTCCTGAAAGGATTTTCCGGATACCTTACCTGTGACGGCTTCGGCGGCTGCAATAAACTAGCGGCTGGAGACCGAGCCTCCCATATGGAAGGCTTATTGGTCATGGCTTGAAACCGTCAACCCAGTGGGAGGAAGCCGTCTTGCCAAAGCGGTGTCCTATGCAAAGAACCAGAAGCCATACATGGAGAACTATCTGTTGGACGGAAGGTGCTCCATATCGAATAGCATCGCAGAAAACATCGCCCGTCCCTATGCGGTAGGACGGAAA
>UMHT01065672.1_pt1 | contig 11901 bp, 10 predicted proteins | sample 1965601 | NCBI WGS metagenome assembly UMHT01 (sample SAMEA4836105, study PRJEB28245) | human gut metagenome | biome: gut microbiome; material: fecal sample | place: Denmark | collected 2008 | reverse complement strand
GGACTGCCGTCGCCGTTCTTCAGGTTGGTGGAAATCAGCTCGGCCACTGCCTTGGCCAGATTCATGGTCTTTTCTTCCAGACTCTCGCGAACACCGCCCTGACGACCGTCAATGGTGGGGCGGATTCCAATTTTGGGATACTTTTTCATAATCACAAATTAATGGGTCTAACAAATTAACTTATCCTTTTACTTTTATCTATCTTTATACTGACCTGTGCTGAATATAGAAAAAAAAATCAGAGTGAACTGCGCATCCTCACTTCCGTAGGCAGATATTCCTGCACAGACGTGCCGTTCAGAACGAAACCGGCCACCTCGTCGCCCATCCTCTGCCAGTCGATGGTCAGAGCGGTAATGCCTTCATCAATCACTTCGTAGGACGGTATGTCATTGTAAGCCAGGAGGCCGTAGTCCTTGCCACACTTCAGTCCCTCCAGACGTCCCTGCTTCACCACCTTGACCACATCCTGCTGCTTGATGGCCAGATAGGCAGTCCCCGCTTCGACCTTCAGATTTTCCACGTCCGATTCGACCGCCCATTCCAAGCCTTTTTCCTTACAATAACGAATAAAATAGTCCTGGCTGCTCTTGGGATGCTTCAAGCTGCGGGGAAAGAGAAAGACAAACTTGCGATAGGCCGACATGCGGTCGTCCAAAGACACCAAGGCACGGTAGAAAGACTCATCAAAATCCTGGCAGACATACGAATAGCGGTCCTTGTCGAACTTGCCGAAATCGAGCAGCAACAACCGGGCCGGATTGATCTTGTTCAAGGCCGGGCTGAACTTCTCGTTGTCGAAATTCATCACCACATACTTGCTGTACTTGCCCACCGACTCGCGGACCAGCGTATTGAACAAGCGTTCGTTGTACTGGTGGAACAGAAGGTCTACCTTATAATGAAGGGGAAGATGTTTCACGAAGCTGTTGTACAGCGTTTCCTTGAAAGGCGTATACTGGTCGAGCAGCAGAAGGACGTTGGTCACCTGTCCCGTTACGAAATAACCCTTGCGTGGCGTGGAGTCTATCAAGCCGCGTTCCCGCAGGTCGCGGAAAGCCTTGAAGACCGTGTCTCGGGACACTCCATAACGTCGGCTCAGCTCGTTGATGGAAGGAAGAGAATCTCCTTCCAGAAACTCCCGCATGGAGATGGCCTGTCCAAGACGGTCTGCCAACTGCGTCACCTTGCTTGCCTGTTGTCCGAATGTATCGTTTCTCATGGTGTTTCCAAGTTTGTCAGTACAGAAGGAATGCTGTGCTGAACTATGCTGGTACAAAGAAACGGTTTTTAGATATAAAAAGCACTATCCGAAGCGATGTTTTACAACACATATTGCAGGAAAACGGGAGAAAGAACAGAATAGAAAAACAGAAAAGCCGCTGACATCAGCGGCTTCTAACTCATATCCGTGGAGCTGGAGGGAATCGAACCCTCGTCCAAACGAGGAAATCATAAGCTTTCTACATGCTTATCTCTGCCTTCGGTTTTCGAGCGCAGGCAAGACCAGAGCCACCAACCTGCACCTTATCTCCTAAAACTTCGCAAAGGCCGCGGAGAAAGACCTGAGCTATTCCCGATTTTGCTGTGCCACTTTACCAAACGCTTCGGAACAAGAGCTTTTGAGTGACATCCCGTTTCCACCACTTTGGCGGAAATAAAGCTAATCTACTGTACTTCGATTAAGCAGCGAGAGCATAATTTTCGTTGCCAGATAATTGTTTGATAACTGAGATTAAAGTGGAAATTACCGACCCACCGCATGCTTACCTACCATTTCTGCCCGCTGTCAAATCCAGTCAACCCCGGAATTTTGATGCACGGTTCATGGAAATCGTGGCTACAAAGATACGAACTTATTTTCAATTGCACGCCTTCCGGCCCGATTTTTTTGCGCCTGCACCTATCTAAGCTCACTTGCCCTCAAACAAAGTGTCAGCCGTTGACACTTTGATTTTCCAAACGGCGGAGAATTGCTTCTTTCGGACCGCAGGCGGAAGCGGACGGAAACGGCGAAGACGAAAGCAGCTTATCCGTTCACCATCAGTGGGATAGCGAAATATTTACAAACAAACCAGAAAGAAAAAGGAGGGAAAAAGACACGATGAGGGGTGAAAAACGGCACAACTGAGCAGCGGGAAGGCCTCGCCCGGCAGAAAACATTGCTTTTTCCGACAGAAAGCATACGTTTTCCCGACTCAAAACATACCATCTGACGACAGAAAACCTACGACCAGCCGCACGAAAACCTGCATTTTTATGCCCAATCTGCTCGTTTTATGCATCTATCAGCGTATATTCTTCACTTTCCGTCCTCTATTTCCATGTTTTCAAGAAAAACGGTTGTCAGCTGCAAGCGGCTTTTCCATCCATTGTGTCAGCCATCTGCCTTGACAAAGGTCAGGATGTCAAAAATCGCCGACAAGACTCCGGACGCCTCCAAGAAGACCGCCAGACAGACGGAAAACGGACAAAACCATACGTTTTGGAAAATATTGACCAACGAAACGGACGATATTACCTTCCCGTTCAAGGAAATCTGCGTATTTTTGCAAAAAACAAAATCTGATTATTCATGAAGAAACTGACCGCTACCCTCCTGCTGGCCTGCGGGTGCCTGTCCACCTTCAGCGCCACGACCGACCGGAAAACACCGAAAACGTACAAACCCGTCCGCACGGACATGTACCACAAAGACTGGATTGACTTCAACAAGAACGGCGTGAAGGATGTCTACGAAGACCCCAACGCTCCCATCGACGCACGCATCGAAGACCTGCTGGGACAGATGACGCTCGACGAAAAGACCTGCCAGATGGTAACCCTCTACGGCTACCAGCGCGTACTGAAGGACGACCTGCCCACCCCCGAATGGAAGCAGGCGTTGTGGAAGGACGGCATCGGCGCCATCGACGAGCACCTGAACGGCTTCCGCCAGTGGGGCCTGCCGCCGTCGGACAACGAAAACGTATGGCCGGCCTCGCGCCACGCCTGGGCCCTGAACGAAGTGCAACGCTTCTTCATAGAAGAGACGCGCCTGGGCATCCCCGTGGACTTCACCAACGAAGGCATCCGCGGCGTGGAGAGCTACCGCGCCACCAACTTCCCCACCCAGCTGGGCATCGGGCACACCTGGAACCGGAGCCTGGTGCGCCGCATCGGCGAGATAACGGGACGCGAAGCCCGCATGCTGGGCTACACCAACGTCTATGCCCCCATCCTCGACGTGGGCCGCGACCAGCGCTGGGGACGCTATGAAGAAGTGTACGGCGAGTCGCCCTACCTCGTGGCCGAACTGGGCATCGAGATGGTGAAAGGCATGCAAAAGAACCACCAAATAGCCGCAACGGGCAAACACTTCGTAGCTTACAGCAACAACAAGGGTGCCCGTGAGGGCATGGCGCGCGTCGACCCGCAGACATCGCCGCGCGAAGTGGAGATGATACACGTCTATCCGTTCCGGCGCGTCATTCAGGAAGCCGGCCTGCTGGGCGTGATGAGCTCGTACAACGACTACGACGGCATCCCCATCCAGGGCAGCTTCTACTGGCTCACCACCCGCCTGCGCGGCGAGATGGACTTCAAGGGCTACGTCGTGTCGGACAGCGACGCCGTAGAATACCTCTACACCAAGCACGGAACGGCCAAGGACATGAAGGACGCCGTGCGCCAGAGCGTGGAGGCCGGACTGAACGTGCGCTGCACCTTCCGCTCGCCCGAATCGTTCGTGGAGCCGCTCCGCGAGCTGGTGAAGGAGGGCGGCCTGAGCGAAGACGTGATAAACGACCGCGTACGCGACATCCTGCGTGTGAAGTTCCTCGTCGGCCTCTTTGACACTCCCTACCAGACCGACCTGGCCGGCGCCGATGCCGAAGTAGAGAACCCTGCTAACGAAGACGTGGCCCTGCAGGCCTCGCGCGAGAGCATCGTCCTGCTGAAGAACGACCAACAGACCTTACCCCTCGACATCGACCACGTCAAGACTATTGCCGTCTGCGGTCCCAACGCCAATGAAGAAGGTTATGCGCTGACCCACTACGGCCCGCTGGCCGTCGACGTGACGACGGTGCTCGAAGGCATCCAGGCCAAAGTGGAAGGCAAAGCCGAAGTGCTCTACACCAAGGGCTGCGACCCGGTGGACGCCCACTGGCCCGAAAGCGAACTGATAGAATATCCGCTGACCGACGACGAACAGGCCGAGATAGACCGTGCCGTGGCCAATGCCCGCCGTGCCGACGTGGCCGTCGTAGTGCTGGGAGGCGGCCAGCGCACCTGCGGCGAGAACAAGTCGCGCAGCAGCCTCGACCTGCCCGGCCGCCAGCAGAAACTGCTCCAGGCCGTACAGGCCACGGGCAAACCCGTCGTGCTGGTACTTATCAACGGCCGTCCGCTCTCCATCAACTGGGCCGACAAGTTCGTACCTGCTATCGTCGAGGCCTGGTATCCCGGCTCCAAGGGTGGCACGGCCGTGGCCGACGTGCTCTTCGGCGACTACAACCCCGGCGGCAAGCTCACCGTCACCTTCCCCAAGAGCGTGGGACAAATACCGTTCAACTTCCCCTGCAAGCCTTCGTCGCAAGTGGACGGCGGCAAGAATCCAGGGCCGAAAGGCAACATGTCGCGCGTCAACGGCGCCCTCTACCCCTTCGGCTACGGCCTCAGCTATACCACCTTCGAGTACTCCGACCTCACGGTCAGCCCCGCCGTCATCACTCCGAACCAGACGGCCACCGTCACCCTGAACGTGACCAATACCGGCAGCCGTGAAGGCGACGAGGTAGTGCAGCTCTACACACGCGACGTGGTGAGCAGCGTCACCACCTACGAAAAGAATCTCGCCGGCTTCGAACGCGTCCACCTCGCACCGGGCGAAACGAAGCAAGTCACCTTCCACCTCGACCGCAAGCAGCTGGAACTGCTCAACACCAACATGAAATGGGTGGTAGAGCCGGGTGAATTCGTCGTCATGGCTGCCGCCTCGTCCGAGGATATCCGCCAGACCGCCGTGCTTCGTGTGGAAGACTATGCCACACGCAACGCCCGCCTGGAGGCACAGAAGGAAGAAAGCCCCGTCACAGCCAGCACCAATCCCGAAAGCGTACTGAACGTGCTCGACGGAAAGCCCGAAACCTGCTGGCAGGGCAACAAGGGCGACTACCTGACCGTCGCCCTGAAAGGCAATCCGAAGGTAGACGAAGTGGCCCTGACCTTCAGCCGCGACAACCAGCTGCCCGCCAACTTCGAGATTCAGCTCTCGGGCGGCGGAGGCCAGTTCCTGACTGTCTACTCGGGCACCGTCAGCGAGTATGGCAAGCCGCACACCTACACCTTCCGCGGTACGACGGCCAGTGACCTGCGCATCCTGCTCAACGACGACCGCGTAGGCATCGCCGAAATCGGGCTGAAGCTGCCGCAAAGTACAGGCAAATAACACCACGGGCACGGACGATACAGGCTGCAACGGGTCACCCCGCCGCACAAGCCCGCATCGTCCGTGCCCGCTTCTTTTGTTAATTATGTTAAAATCCGCTATCTGCACCGATAACTTCCTTATCTTTGCTCAATTAAAGAAGTTACGAACCAAAACCTAACAGAAGCATGAAGAAAAATATATTCTTATTGTCGTCTGCACTTACCCTGAGCCTACTGGCCTCGGCACAGACGGAAGTGACCGTCGGCGTAACACAGGGCAAAGATTATGGAGTGACCTATATGCTCCCCAAGACCCAGATTGAAATCAAGGTATATGCCACCAAGCACACCTATACCCCCGGCGAATTCTGCCGCTATGCCGACCGCTATCTGCGCCTTTCGGGCGTATCGGACGAGCCGGCCGTCTACTGGACACTCGACCGGATAGAAACAGGCTTAGTAGGAGTACCGGACAAGGAACACATCTACTTCGTCAAGATGAAAGACAAAACGGTGGCCCCGCTCATGGAGCTGACCGAAGACGGCATTGTTCGCTCCATCAACCTGCCTTTCAGCGGAGGTGACAAAAAGGAAACTCCCCAAGCCGGGAAGCCCGAAAAGGATCTGGACCCGCGCAGTTTCCTGACCGAAGAAATCCTGATGACCAGCTCCAACGCCAAGATGGCCGAACTGGTAGCCAAGGAAATATACAGCATCCGTGAAAGCAAGAATGCCCTGATACGCGGCGAAGCCGACAACATGCCCACCGACGGCAATCAACTGAAAATCATGCTCGACAACATGAGCCTTCAGGAAAAGGCGCTGATGCAGATGTTTACGGGCAAAGAGAAGAAGGATACACAAATATTCACCGTCCGCATGGAGCCTGAAGAAAAAGAAAGTGCAGTGGTCCTCCGCTTCTCCAGCAAGCAGGGAATGGTCGACAAAGACGATTTGTCCGGCGATCCTGTCTACATCAGTATCCAAAACAAAAAACTGATAACTGCCCCCACCGAAGAAAAGAAGAAATTGGACGGCATCATCTACAATGTACCCGGACAGGCCGGCATCAAACTGACCTACCTGGGAAAGGAAATATACAACAACGAACTGCCGGTCACCCAGTTCGGCACGCAGGAATCGCTGGCTCCGGTACTGTTCAACAAGAAATCGACCACCACAGTCCTCTTCGACACCACGACCGGCGGACTGCTGAAAGTGGACAGAGCGGAGAACTAAACGTTCTCTCCCTCTTTACGGGCCAACAGGCGAATGAATCCATCCCGTTGTAGCTGCACGATATAGGCCGCTACGCGGGATGCATAGTTTTTATCCGCCCCGAAGTGCGGCTCCAGCAGGCCGATGATTTCGCCTACCGTACGACGGCCGTCCACCAGCCGCCACACCGCAGAGCCATGCTCCTCCAACGGGATGTGCACTTCACGCGACAAGGTCTTGGGCACCAGCCAACGCTGCATCCAGGCCTTCCGGAAACGAGGAAGGATGAGCACTGCGCACTCATCCTCCCATTCCGTCCGGACAATCTCCGCGCACACAGGCACGGTATCCAGTAAGTTAAATTGCTTTTTCATCCGCTGTCGGCATCAGTCCTTGATATTGGGTTCTTCCAAGCCCAGTCCCTTCTTGCGGTCTACCACTTTCAATACAAAGCCCAGAATCAAAGCAGCCACACCCAGACAGGCCAGCATGACCAGCGGCGCCGTATAGTCGTAGGACACGGCGGCTTCCTCGGGGGTAATCACACCGTTCTGCAAGTCGGCCACCAACTGGGGGTTGGTCTTATCGAGCACCTTACCGATGAGGAGCGGGAACAGCCAGAGGCCGATGTTCTGAATCCAGAAAATCAGCGCATAGGCACTACCGATAATCTTGGCATCCACCAGCTTGGGGACGCTCGGCCAGAGCGAAGCAGGTACCAGGGAGAAGCTGGCTCCCAGAACCAGAATCGTGAGATAAGCCACGATAATGCCTCCCACCGCATTTTCTTTCAGTCCAGGCAACACAAATGCAAACGTCAGGTGACAGAAAATCAGCAGCAACGAACCGACAACCAGCATACTGGCCGCCTTACCCTTGTGGTCCACATAGTTACCCAAAATCGGAGTAATGCCTACGGCCAGCAGCGGGAATACGGCGAACACCGTTTCTGCACTCTGACGCATATAGCCCATGTAGCAGAATACAACCAGCGCCACACCAGCCACCACCAACAAGCCGTACTTCATGGCCGCACGTTTCGAGAAGTTGCTGGCAAAAGCGGCAACCGCCACTACCAACATAATGACGTACTGGATAATGGTCACCGTATTGGTAGCCCAAAAGGAATCGGAAGGCACCTCCGTAAACACCAGATTGCACTGCAACATATTGACCGCATACTTCTGGAAGGGGAAGATGGCCGAATAGTACAACACGCACAGCAGGGCCACCAGCCAGAAACCACCGCTTGAAAGGATGCTTCCCAAGTCGCTGATTTTAAAGGGGTCGTCCTTCTCCTCGGCCTCACCTGTCTGCGCATCCAGCTTCTTGTCCATAAAGAAGTAGACGATAAACATAATCAGAGCTATCATCAGCAGTACCACGCCGAAAGCGACCGAACGGGAAACGTCGATCACTCCACCCAGCTTGGCAAAAACAGGCGAGAAAATCATGCAGGTAGCCACTCCCAGACGGGCAAGCGCCATTTCAGACCCCATAGCCAATGCCATTTCACGACCTTTGAACCACTTGACGATACCGCGCGACACGGTGATACCCGCCATCTCGACTCCACAACCGAAAATCATAAAGCCCACTGCCGCAAACTTGGCCGATGCCGGCATTCCCTCATAGAAAGGCGAGATACCCAATTCATCAAAACCCGGGATGTAGTTCAGGTTGTTGTTAAACCAGGTTTCCAAACTGCTTCCCTGAAAAGCCTCCGTAACGGCATACCAGTTGATGGTAGCACCCACCAACATCACAGCTCCCGAAAGGACAGCCGTGAAACGTACACCCATCTTGTCCAAAATGATACCGGCAAAGATGAGGAAAAAGACAAATACATTCAAGAAGGTCTCGGAACCCTGCATGGTGCCGAAGGCGGTCGAATCCCATCCGCGTGTGGATTGCATCAAGTCCTTGATGGGAGAAAGAATGTCCATAAAGATGTATGAACAGAACATGGCAAAGGCCAGAAACATCAATACCATCCAGCGAATGGCCGCCGAATCGCGCAAAGTCTGATGAATTGGAGTTGTAGGAGTCATTGTATCAACAATTTATAAAGGAATAAACGAAAAACGGGATTGCCATACGATGGTATGCAGCAATCCCGTCCTTTCAGAAATTTATAAAATCAGTGCAATATCAGTTTACAGAATCTGCAGGAGCATTTGCTGCAGGTGCTTCGGTCTGCGGAGCAGCTGTACCTGTAGGCATGTTATAGGGGTTGGTAGCTTCCTGCTGCTGTGCCTGCTCCATGATGACGTCACCGCTCTTCGAAGAAACGGTAGGCAACACATAAGCGGTAGCTATACTGAATACGACCATGGCAGCAGCCAAAGTCCATGTGGCCTTCTCCAGGAAGTCAGTAGTTTTGCGCACACCCATAATTTGATTGGATGAAGAAAATCCGGAAGCCAGACCGCCTCCTTTGGAATTCTGAATCAAGACAATGAAGCACATCAGCACAGATGCCAGCAACATTAAGATAACTAATAATAAATACATTTTCTAATTATTTTGATTTAGCGTTAATAATCAATTTCTCCAAAAATCGGATTTGGTCTGCAAAGTAAGCATTTTTTTTTGGATAATTCAAGCTTAACTTTTTAATAATTTCAAGGGCCTTCTCATATCGGTGCTGTTTTATGTAAATTTTGGCCAAAGTTTCGGTCAAACAGCTGTCGTCCCACTCTTCGGACGACAACGGCAGATTTTCGGCCGCCTCTTCGTCCTGCGCCGATGCGGTTTCCTTTTTCTCAACATCCGATGCCGGTTCTTCTACCGCAAGCGTCTTCCCGCTTTCTTCACCAGACTCTAACGGCATCGCCTCGTGCTCTTGGACTTCCGGCGCCGCCGTCTCTTCCTGAGCAGTTACTTTACCAGCGTTTTCCACCTTGTCCAAAAAGCCGTCAATCAACTCCTGCCCGCGCAACTGGGGAACATTCTCATCCAACGAACCAGAGTTTTCTTCCTTCAGCAAGTAGGCCGTATAGTCCATCGTATAATCCAAGCCGGTACTTTGCGAATGGTCTTCGGGCATAGAAGACAAGAAGGCATCTATCAGGAACAGCGTACGGTCAACACCCGGTTCCCCACTTCCTTCCGAAAGGACAGCCGGCTGTTCCTCCTCCCGATGCAATGTGTAGCGGTCTCCTTCTATCAGATAGAACAACGAACGGCGGTCGGCCACATACAGCACCGCCTTACGCAATTCTACTCCGAAATTGATGTCGTGCAACAAAAAAAGATTTTTCAGATAAAGCAGACGCAACGACTGAAAATAAGGATAACGGGCTACCAATGTACGGAGCTCGTACAAAGATTCCCGATTCAACGACTCGGGATGCAGAATCCATTGTTGCAGTTGGAAGGATGTCATATCTTACCAGTTGGCTACCGTAGCGTTGAAAATCTGTTCCGTAATGTCCTTTACCATCAACGTAATCAGCTGGTCCTGTACATCGGTCAGCAACTGATTGGAATCGTAAGTCTGGAAAGCCGAGAACTGCTGTTCAAAGTCCTCCTCATGATTGGTATTGTTGGTATAGCGCACGTTGACCGTCAGCGTCACCTTTACCTTGGAAGCATAACCACTGGCATCGACAGACTCATTGTATTGGTTATAGCCTGTAATTTCACCGTCGATATCCAAATCGCCACCCGAATCAATCACCTGCAAACGTGTCTGCTGAATGAACATATCCCTCAGTTTCGTATTGAACTCAATGGCCAAAGGCGCATAGACATATTCCGCCCGATTCTGAAAATCGGCAATGGAAATGGTCTTTACCTTCGAATAGTCTATCGAACTGATGGGAGCCAATCCAAAAGACATACGGCACGAATATACAATGACCACCAGTGCGACACAGGCAAATGCGATTCCTAACTTCTTAATCCAATCCATATTCCTTAATCTTTCTGTAAAGCGTCCGCTCTGAAATATTCAAATCTTGTGCAGCACTTTTCCGTTTTCCATGATTCTTTTCCAATGCCTTCCGAATCATCTCCTTTTCTACATCATCCAACGCCAGAGATTCTTCCACATACTCTTCCGTATCCTGAATGTCATCATCGGCAGGAGCAGTGGCAGGCTTCACAGGCTGGACTGCCGGACGAATGATGGTCGGCACATTGGACTCAACAGTCACAGGAGGCACCAATGGAGTCGTCGGAGCATAATACGTGGAGTCGGGTATCGGAGAAGGGGCTCCATGACCGCCCGAAGCACGTTCGGACATGATCTCATGAACCAGTTTCTTCAATTCGGTCACATCCTGACGCATGTCGAACAATACCTGATACAGAATTTCCCGCTCACTGCCAAATCCCTTGCTTTCTTTGACACCCAGCAGGGCCGGCAAGCGCTGGACGTTGTTGGCCGGCAAATAACCTTTCAGAATTGCCGCAGTAATTTCCCGATTAGGTTCTATAATGGATATCTGCTCCGTTATATTTTTCAATTGGCGGACATTGCCCGGCCAGGAATATGCCATCAGCATCTGACGGGCATCGTCAGTGAGCTGAAGAGCCGGCATGTGGTATTTCTCGGCAAAGTCCGAAGCAAACTTACGGAACAGCAGCACCACGTCCTCACCCCGCTCACGCAAAGGGGGAACCTGGATAGGCACCGTGTTCAGTCGGTAATACAAGTCTTCACGGAAACGCCCGTCGGCAATGGCCTGCGTCAGATTGACATTGGTCGCAGCCACAATGCGGACATCGGTCTTTTCCACCTTCGACGACCCCACCTTGATAAATTCCCCGCTTTCCAGCACACGAAGCAAACGGGCCTGCGTCGGCAAAGGCAACTCGCCCACTTCATCCAGAAAGATGGTTCCTCCGTCTGCCTCACCAAAGTAACCCTTACGGTCGCTGATGGCTCCTGTAAAAGCGCCTTTTTCATGGCCGAACAGTTCAGAGTCGATGGTTCCTTCAGGAATGGCACCGCAGTTCACCGCTATATATTGCCCATGCTTGCGGCGGCTATATTGGTGTATGATTTGCGGAAAACTTTCCTTTCCCACACCGCTTTCACCCGTTATCAGTACGGACAAGTCGGTAGGAGCCACCTGCATGGCTACATCGATTCCACGCAACAATGCTTCATTATTGCCGATAATGCCAAAACGCAATTTGACCTGTTGTATTTCCGCCTTTGTCATCATTTTACAAATCCTCTTCTACACTATCCAACTTCAGTTTGTCACTGTCGTCTTTCTTGTCATAATATTGTTTCCGAAGCGGATTGGCATTGGCCAA
>UMHT01024167.1_pt1 | contig 11987 bp, 10 predicted proteins | sample 1965601 | NCBI WGS metagenome assembly UMHT01 (sample SAMEA4836105, study PRJEB28245) | human gut metagenome | biome: gut microbiome; material: fecal sample | place: Denmark | collected 2008 | reverse complement strand
TCGGCAACAGTGCTGGCATTTATAAAAGTTGTAAAGTCGTGTATTCTATGTATCTTTCCGATTCCTCTAACAGAACGGTGATAAACTTATACCTTATAAACAGTTATTTTATTAACCTTGTACTCGATTCTCTCTGCCAGCAACATTCGCGTACTAACTCTCGTACAAGCTCTATTTTTCCAGCAGTGCCTTTACTTCTTTCGGATCGGGCATAACTCTAAGTGCCCCCTTTCTCATGGTAATCAATGATGCTGCTGCATTTGCAAACGTCAGCATTTCTTTCAGATTATATTCTGACAAGTCATATAACCCATATTTACAAATATAATGTAAAATGCATCCACAAAACGTATCACCTGCCCCGGTTGTTTCAATCGTGTTATTTTGTCTATATGCAGGTATCTCTATCATTTGGTCTTCATAATAGCCTCTACTTCCTTCCTTGCCCATAGAAACCAATATCAGGCGTATATTGGGATATTTTCTTTTAATCCACTGAACTCCTTCTGTAAAGTCAATTTTACCTGTAAGCCATTGAATTTCATTATCAGATATTTTCAATATATTGCAATAGCCCAAGCCATACATTACTTGTTCCTTTGCTTCTTCCAATGTTTCCCACAACGGTGGTCGGAGATTCGGATCAAATGATATAATAGCTCCATACATTTTTGCATATTCTAATGCTTTTTTAGTCGCATTGCGTACTCCATTATGTGTCATAGATAATGTTCCAAAATGAAATATTTTAGTATCTGCAAACAATCCCTGTGGCACTTCATCTGCTGTCAGCATCATATCAGCTCCGGGATTTCGATAAAAAGAAAAATCCCTATCTCCATCCGGAAGTGTATGTACAAACGCAAGTGTGGTAGGCACTTTTTCATCCATGTATAAATACCTGGTATCAATACCAACTTCCGTAATGACATTCTTTAACCTCTGTCCCAAAAAATCTGCGCCTACTTTCCCAATAAAGGCGGTCTTATTTCCCAACTTCTGCAACATTGCAAGGACATTGCAGGGTGCGCCTCCCGGATTTGCTTCAAATAGTAGATTGTCCTGAATACTACTTCCATTTTCCGTAAAATCAATCAGCAATTCACCCAATGCAATTACGTCATATTTTTTCATTCTCGTATTCCTTTCTGCCACACTTTAGCTTAATCCATATTAAAAATTTATAAGACAACTTTCCCCGCAGCGAGTTGCGGGGAAAGTTATAAGTAAGCGGCCACTGACAGTTAAACATCGCTATCTTTCTATTTAAATTTTAAGTATCGGAATAGCCCGGAATGCGTTCTGTGTCTTATTCATAACCAACTTTACTTTCTACGTTTTTTGAGAACTATAGAAAGCATTCCTGCATTCCATAGGCTTCGTAATCCTTGATCACCGCTTCCCCTCCATAGGTATGAATTTCTATTTGATTTTGTGTATTCTCTGCAAAAATATTATTTGCATGATTGTTCTGATATTGGTTCGTAAAAATCTCAATAGAACTCTGGTCTGAAAAAATATGAATATCCAACTCTTGCTTTCCCTGCAGAAGCATCGTACTTCTCGAAGTTCCCTGGCTCCATCCATCGGAATTATCCCGCACCACACACATCTGTCCTTTCTTAAAATCAAACACGCAGATTACTTTTCTGCCATTACCACAACGCAAATCCAATTCCAATTCCTCGGCATCTGTCTTTTCTAAATCAATTTTCATCTTCATCTCAAAAGAAACACCATCTCCCGCCGTCAATTGCATTGCGTCTTTACCGACTGTAAAACAATCCATTTTGCACTCGTCTTTCCTTAATTTTTCTAACTCTTTAATAGGCACAAACTGAAGCGTATGATCAGGCATAAAACGTACTTCTCTCGGAATATTAAAAAAGCCACACCATCCTTCCTTATACGTTGGTCCCCAGTCCTTCCAAAACGGCATCCAGTCCCAACAGTTTGCCCATGCCACAATAAGTCTCCGACCATCTGGAGCTACAAAGGACTGCGGAGCATAGTAATCATAGCCCCAGTCAATCTCCCCATTTATCTGATAGGAAAATTTACCTGTCTCATAATCAAAATCACCCACCATATATACTACGGTACGTTCTCCTGCTCCCATTGGAGACACCATTAGCACATATTTATCTCCTATCTGGTAAAAATCCGGACACTCCCACATATACCCCCACTCGCCCCGGCTCTCTGCCAGAACATTGAAAAATGTCCAGTGGAGCATATCATCAGAGCGATACAAAAGTGCCTGTGCTTTATCATCTTTGCTGGCACCACAGACCATATAGTAAGTATCCCCATGCTTCCACACTTTAGGGTCCCGGAACATGTGGGACGGAACTCCCTCCGGTGGAGTCAGTACAGGATTTCCATCATATTTTTCAAAATGTATCCCATCCTCACTGTAAGCAATACACTGGGTCTGCTCAAATCCTTTTCCATCATTCGTAACGCCTGTGTACATCAAAAACAGCTTGCCATTATGTTCGATAGCACTTCCTGAAAAACAACCGCCCCGCATATGATCATCGTAGGACTCACTCGGCGCAAGAGCCAGAGGAAGATACTCCCAGTGGAGCATATCATCACTCACCGCATGGCCCCAGTGCATGTAATCCCAATGTCCATAATAAGGATTATACTGGTAAAAGAAATGGTACTTTCCTTTGTAATAAATCAACCCGTTTGGGTCATTGATCCATCCAGTCTCACCCATGAAATGATAGCGCTGACGCATCCTCCCATTTTTTACTGTTTCTTTATTCTCGTTAATTGCTTGCTGGGCTCTCTCAATGTTGCGCAGCATTAATTCCTTAGACATATCTCTCCTCCAAATTATCTATTTATACTCATCACGGAGTTTCTTTGCTAATTCCGTATTCAGCCCAGACTCACGCCGTGCCTTTTTTTCCTTGATACGGAATTGTTCTTCCCTCGCCGGAGCATACTCTTCCCATCGTTTTTCCCATGACTGCCTTGCCGCCTTCATCTCTTCCGTAAGCTCTGGCATTTTTAAGTTCCTCTCAGGTAACTTTGGCACATTTGGAAGCCTCTCCTCCACCGGAAGAATCGTAATCTCATCTTCTGTCGGCAGTGTCTGATACCAATAAGCCGTGGAACTCCAGTCATCAGACAGATGGTTTGCATGTCCATGCTCTATCGTTACCCGGAGACTCTTCTCAAAACGCACCGGATCTGTAATATGAAAACGGTAAGACACCTGAAAACCATCGGTATCGCCTTCATGAACAATCGTTCCGAAAAACGGATAAGCGTTCCTCTGCATTCCCCATGCGTGATTAAAATAATCCTCCGTTCCAGTTCCGTTAAGGCTCGGATATTCCTCTCCATCAATGAAAAACATATCATTACCCTCGCCCCACCAGCTCCCCTGATAGTGCTTAACTGTCAGATTACATCCTACATAATGTCCCGTTCCTTTTACATCAAGAACTGTATAGTTTCCTTCTCCCTTAAAATTTGTCACATTATTGACTTCCGGAGAATTTGTCTGTATATCTGGTCCCCATCCATCGCATGGATTCTCACGTCTCCAGCAGGAATGGAAATAAGCTGTATTATCATCCAATGGCTCTTTGTACATCTCATAATCAATATTAAAATATAATATAAACGGAAGTTCATTCTCGTTTATGATTTCAATCTTTGCCTTCTTATTAAACGGCATCGGGAAATAGCAGGATACAGAACACGGTGCTCCATATTTTCCTGCTTCCTCCGGCTTTAATGACACATTAAACGGCAGAGAGCTGAAATTTCCCGGATAACAATTACCTATGCAGAAGAAATCTCCCAAAGGAGCCAAAACGCTTGGCGTATCCTGATTATCCCATGTGATTTTAATCAAAGCCTTCCTGTAATAAAATGGATCATAATCATCCCATATAACACCAAGCGCAGGATGAATTTCCATAACCGGCGCTGCCGATGCATTTAATACCGGGTCAAGAATACTCGGAGCCTTTACCTTGCGGCATGAAGAAGTCATCCAGATATGGGTAATACATCCCGGTCCCTCTACTTCTCCAAGCACAATGCTCTCTTTTGCCGGAATCTCCCAGTAGTCCTGATTCTTGCCACGCTGATCCCAGCTTGCGAGCCTTCCGTTTCTTGCTTTCTTAATCGTTGTCAGATCCTGAAATAATCCTGATACCTTACTCATAAACTTTCTCCTTTACTTGATAATTTTGCTTAAAACCAGCTTAATCTCAAAATACTAATGCTACTTTATTAACCTTTAACTGCTCCTGAGGTCATACCTTCTACAATATTTTTTTGGAAAATTCCATAAAATATCAATTCTGGTATAATGATCATAACGCTGGAAGCCACGATTCCGCCGTAATCAACCGTATAAGTTCCCTTAAAGAACGATGCTCCCATGGATAGTGTATAATCAGACACATCTCTCAGCATAACTGACGCAAACGGAAATTCATTCCAGATGTACAAAACATTGAATATCACAACCGTAGCAATCACAGGCTTTGCCATAGGAAATATGACTCTTACCATAAGATCCCATATATTGCACCCGTCAATAATTGCCGCCTCATCAATCTCTGTAGGCAGAGATTTCAGATACCCTACAAGAAGTAATGTATTGAAGGAAATAGAAGTGGCAATATACGGAAAGATTAGTGCAAGCTTCCCTCTGAGTCCGAAAAATACATTAATCTTGTATACCGGAAACAACAGGATAAATGGGGATATAGACAGACCCATGATCAAAAATCCATAAAGAATCTTTCTTATTTTCTCGTTCTCAAATTCCATTCTCGCAAGAACAAAAGAACTAAAAAAAGTAATGATTAACTCTCCCACCAGTGAGATTACGCATACAAAAAGTGTATTTCCATACAACTTTGGGAAGTTAAGCGTTTCCATCGCATGTCGGTAATTTTCAAAATTAAATGTTTTTGGTAATGCTATCGGTGAAAATAATATCTCGGAATTTGTTTTAAAGGAAAGAACCAGCATCCATAAAAACGGGAATACGACTAATAATGTAATCAGCACCATCAATATATACCGGACTGCTTTTTTTCTTTTATTTATCATAACTCTTAGCCCCCCTTTCCTTCGTTACCCTACTATAAACTGCCGTAATCAATAACGACAATAATAATGTAACCGTTGCAAGTGACATTCCATATCCATAATCACTGCTGGAAAATGTCATGGAATAACTATATGTTACCAATGTTTCCGACAGATGATTCGGACCACCTCCGGTCGTCTGTTGCACAATCTCAAATATTTTAAACACACCTGTAATGATTAGTATAGCTACCGTAGAAATAGTCGTGCGCATCATAGGAATAATTACATACCTGACTTCCTGTACCGCACTGGCACCGTCAATCTTAACAGCTTCCAGAACATCTCCTGGAATCATCTTAAGGCCTGCAATAAATATGGTCACAAGATATCCTAACTGCTGCCAGAAATATATGATTGCGATGCTGTAGGGCGACAATGTATCTCCGCCAATCCACTTTTGTTTAAGATTACCTGCCCCGATTGCATCCAGTACATTGTTAATGATACCAATATTCGGATCCAGAAAATATACCCAGATAATTCCTACAATAATCGGAGCTATAATTGCCGGCGAAAAGATAAGCGCTTTTGAAAAATCCACACCCTTTAATCTTTTGTTCAGCAACAGAGCAATCTGGAAAGACAACGTAAGCAGCAGAACAAATGCCAGTATAAACATGACCATTGTGTTTTTCAAGGAAATCCAGAATATTTCATCTTGAAACAATCTCACATAATTTTTCAATCCTATAAATCTAGCCTGCCCGATTCCCGAATATTTTGTAAAGCTATATCCTACCGCTACCACGATTGGCAGCATAATAAAGATACTATAGACAAGAAGTGTCGGAATCATAAGACATATCTTATATTTTTTCTTACTTAGCCAATGCATAGATTTCTCCCATCTTTCTTATGCTTTTTCCTTCAGTTCCTCTTTGATAACTGCCGGTGTTGGACTATTTTTATCAGCAATTATTGACTGTTAGCTAAAGCTACGTCAATCTTATCAAGAGCTTCTGCTGGCTGATATGTTCCCTGAAGCACGCCGAATATACCATCATACAATGCTTCCTGAACTGCAGAAGATACTGTAAGGTCTGGTGCTGCCTCTGGGCTTTCCCATCCGTTTGCAAGAGCTTCAATCATAGCATTCATAGCATACTGGCTGTCAGAAGCCGCCACGTCTTCATAGCTTGTAGCCGGGAAGATAGATCCTTCATAGGAAATCTTTGCTGCCTCTTCTCCGTAATAGAATTTCAAGAATTCATATACACCTTTTTTTAAATTCTCATTATCAGCAATTGCCGCGCTGACACCAATCGGTGCTGACGGAACCTTCATAACAATCTCCTGATTGCTCTGTGTATCAGTAAATCTTGGTCCCCACCAAAATCCAATCTTATCTCCAATATTCTCGTCAAATTCTGCACAATCCCACTGCCCGGTTCCAAACATTGCTGCCTTTCCTTCATTGAATAACTGCTTAGCGTCAAAATATTCAATCGTAGCCATATTCTCCGGAAACGCACCTGCATCTTTCAGACCCTGAAACTTCTCAAAACAGGCTATAAGCTCCTTATTATTGAATTTATCACTGCCGCCTAAAATGTTTTCAATGTTATCTTCCCATCCGTATCTTGCAAGGAACTCATTGAACTCCCACATTGCAAATGCACTGTTCTTGCTTCCAATTGCAAGCGGCGTAACGCCACTGTCCTTTAACTTCTTAATCATCTCAACAAAGTCTTCATAGGTTGTCTCATCTGTCGGATATGCAATCTCTGCTTTGTCAAACAGCTCTTTATTATAAAAAATGCCCTGTACATTACACTGATACGGAAGCCCAAACTGTCCATTGTTATCCTTAAATGCTGCTTCCATGCCGCCAAGAGCTGTTTTAATATCTACATTTTCCTCAAGGAATTCTGTCAAATCCATCAAAACACCTGCTTCGCTGTACTCTGAAGCCTCTGAACCTTCAATCCAGAATATCTGAGGTAATGTTCCGTCTTCAGCTTTCAACTTCATATTCTTTGAATGAGTTTCTGTATCTGCTGCCTCAAATTCTACTTTATATTTTCCATCATTTGCTTTATTAAAAGCTTCAACGATATTGTACGTGACCGTTTCCTGTTCTGCCGGATTCGCCACATGGATACCAAACTTAATAACTGTTGCGCCGCTTTCATCAGTCTGGGTTTCTTCTGATCCACCTCCTGAACAGCCTGTCATCAAGTTAAGCATCATCGCTCCTATCATCACTGTCGACAGTAATCTTTTGAAACTTTTGTTCATCATAATTTTTCCCTTTCTTATTTATATAGTCTTTGTTGTGAAACCCATTCCATGTTCCTAAAAATTTTGGGGGACTTCACCCTCTATAGAACTTGTTCCATAGAGGGTGAAAATAAAATCCAAAAGATACGCCTCTTTGATTTTCTTAATTCCTTTTTGATGCTATTTCATTCTGTACTCTAGAAATATTTTTATATGTATGTTGTGTCATTCCATCTTTTTCACAGGAAACCAACTCCTTGTTTTAGGGTGTTGGAACAAATGAGTAACTCTTTGTCGCAGGCGAGAACTGATCCTCTGTTGCACTATAAAGAACCTTAGTTGTGGTAGTAGGTGCGTCCAAAACTACTGCAACGGGGAGATTAGCTACAATCTGGTTTATTCCTAAGTAGTTGTTATCGCCTTCGGTTATGTGAATAATCGCAGGTACTGTTTCCTCATTAGGCAGTAACTGTTCTCTAGGGACATCGAAAGCGAATATGTTAGAGCTGATTTGATTTCCCGAACTCTCGACTCTGATTAGCCCATAAGTATCATCAAGCAAGTCCGATTTCCCATCTCCCCATGTACGCCGGAATTGATTACTTGAAATTAAGTTCTCTTTGCTGTTACCGGCGAGAATTACCATACCAGGAAAGTTACTGAGTATCTTATTTGATGAAATATTGCTCCGACTAACATTATTGAGATAAATCTTACCAGCCCACACAATCGTGTTACCTGAGACGAGCAAGCCCTCGCCATTCTCTGCAAAAATTGAATAGCCTGCCCAGGCACTTATGAGATAGTTGTTGGTGATCTTGCCAAGAATAGATGCACCGGTAAGTTCAATGCAGCTGCCCGTTTCTGCAATAAAGTTGTTTGTTATATTAATCGCATCGGCGCCCTTTATTAGGAGCGGTCGCTCCAGGTACATAAAGCCCATCCCCTCAATGCGTAGGGAGTCGTTGTCGCTTTGAACTGAAATTCCGATTTTCCCGTTGCTGTAAGGTTTCTCGGCGTTTACACCATTGAGACAGAAGTCCTGAAAAAAAATAGAGTTGAGCCGCCCATTCAATGCAGGCGTGCCAGTCTTGGAAACCAGAAAAGCCTCATGGTTCCCATCGGTGTTCATCACGCGGATGTGACTGCCGCCGGGTAGAACCTCATCCCATTGGCTCGTATCTGCGGTATCGTCCCTAATGGCCTGAGACATGAAACCATGACCAGCACCCTTAATCTGTAGGAAACTGATATCAATTACCACTCGAGTGAGGAGATCGTAGTGGCCTGGGGGGACGTAAATGACGGCTCCCGGGCGGGTTGTCTGTGTCGTTTGTTCTGCTTTAATATCAGCGATGATTTCATTAATTACCGTACCGATGTCATGATAAGGGGAAGTGCTCCCTTTGAAAGTTGTAACGTCATAAAATGTTGTAGCCATGTTTTTGCCTCCTATCTTTTTTACTTGTAATACACTCTCGGAATCCCGATATACTTCTTCCTACTGGTAACCCACTTCATTTCTACTCTACATATCAAATCACTCCTTCTAGTGGAACGCGTTCCACATGTTTCAAAAAAATAATACTGTCCCTGGGCAAAAACATGGAACGCGTTCCACATTTGTTTTGTTATTTTTATTATACTCATCTCATCAGACGTGTCAATATATTTTCTTTGTATTTCCTCAAATTTGTATATAATGCCCATTTTTTAATAAAATGCAATAAAAAAACGATGAAATTATCAGCTTTTTGCACAACAGGTATTCTAGGTTCTTCTTAGCATTTGAGCAATTTAGCAATCTTATATCTCTATCATCCCCCAATTAGCAACCTTTCGATAATCGGAAATTGTATGAATACCCGCAAAGTCAGCAACCACCACTTGAAGTGGTGGTTTGCAGAAACCCTATAAGGGCGACTGCGAGCTACCCTTTAAGGGGGGGTGTTGCATGCTACCCCTAAAAGGGACTCTTCTCCTGCTTGTTGCTAGCTCCCTCACAAGGGGAATCTCTCAGTCATTCCCTTTTTCTGACTCTTCGGTTTACTTCCTCTTTAGCAGAATAACTTCTCGGAATCTTCAGCCCTGATTTTATCAGGCTTTCAGACCCCTTATTAAAAAATCACCCACTTTTTTGTCGAAAACACTTGACAAATTCCAAAAAATTTGCGGCGAAGCCGATTGATTATATTTTATTTCAATCGACTGGAGGCGATTTTTTGTTACCATGTAATCCTGGCGGCCATTCCGCTTATCAGGATACTTTCGTATCCGAATTCCTCAAATTTTATCCGAATCCCTTTGTTCTTTCCAAAAGCACCTGGAATTATATCGTGCAGTTCTGGTATCTGGATCTTTCCCTTACCGATTCCATTATTAAAGTTAAAAGTCACTTCCATTACTGTCTGGTGCCGTATGCTCAGGGAAACTCCTCTTTACACGATACTCAGCGGTTTCCACTTCGGGGATACTCCCGGCTGGGACTCCCACAGGGAATGCTATTTCTTCGGTTACCACCCCTAAATGTATGTGGCTTCCGATTCCCATAGCGACCTTCCTGTATTTCTACTGTTAGAGCGGACTTCCAGACATGACATGCCTTCGTTTCTCCACTCATTTTGCACCATGAAAGCATATCTTCCTCAGCTGCGCATTAAAAAGCTTCTCCTGGATTCTGCCCATAATGCTTACGCTGTCTACAAATACTGCCACGGGAAAACATCACACCCTTTATCGATTTGAATCCGGGGCATACTGGATATTTCACCTATAAAGATGATTTCACCATCGATGAAGACGGCGTCCCCATCTGTAAGATGGGCTTACGTATGCACAAGGATGGTTATGAAGCCGCCAAACACCGTGCTAAATACCGGTGTCCAAAGGCAGACTGGAAACGGGGATGTTTCTGTGAACCTCCTTGCTCCCCGGCGAAATACGGCAGGACCGTACACGTTTTCACCGATGATAACCCAAGACTGTTTAACATACCACCAAGGGACAGCAAAGCGTGGGAAAAAGAATATGACGGAAGGTCTTCCGTGGAACACTCCAACAAGCATGAAAAAGGACTATATATTAGAAGACGACAGGCACCGCTCGACTAAGATGTGGTACCGCCGCCTCTACGGCATCATGATGCTCCAACACCTTGATGCCTGGAAAACGCTCTCTATCGAGGTTTTTCAAAAATCATTATTAGGATTTGCTGCCTAATAATAATATTTTAGATGACTCCATAAGATTTTTCAAGACATAGTACCCGCTATGTCCAATATTTATGTCCATTTTTCTCAAATTTCTTTTTCTGCACGATATTCATTTGTCCATTTTTGGGTGGAATCTCATTTATTAAGACTCCGAGAAGTTATTATTTAATAATAAATGACTTTCCCACCCAAGTGGAACCCGTTCCATGTTTGTAAAAAAATAAAAAACTACTTTCTAAAAACACATTATACGCCCTGTTTTGCATAAGTCAATACTATTTTACACTTTAGGATTTACTTTGTTTATAATACAAGAAAATATCAGGCCTGTTTTGTGCACTTCTAACATTCATACTATAGTTGACCCTCCTTTGCGCAACTCCACTTCGAGACTTACCCGCTTATTTTTATAAACCTTTCCATTTACCAGGTTACAGACAAGCCGCACAGACTCTTTTGCAAGTTCTTTAATCGGCTGGACAATTGCCGTTAGTGACGGCTCCACCATCTCCGTGATAAAAGTGCCGTCATATGCCACAAACTTCACATCCTCCGGGACCCTGCGGTGTCTTCTTATGGTTTCATTCATACATTCGATGACCGGTCTGTCTACGCCAAATACACCGTCAAATTCGATTCCTTTTGCGAATACGTCTTTCACGGCTTTCTTGTAATATTCTGAATCCAGACGGTTTCTGTCCAGTTCATAATCATAAGTGAATATCCCATTTTCTTTCATGATACGGGCAAATTCAAAGTGCCTGTCATGATATGGTGATTCCACAGTTACTTTGCCGCGGAAATGAAGCACCTTCCTGCAGCCGTTATCAATCAGTGTCTTCGCTGCAAGTCTTCCGCCCTCTTTGTGGTTCACTGCAATAACAGGAATATCCTCACCCAGATACCTGTCCAATGCAACAATCGGTTTATGGATTTTCCTGTACTCTTCCACTGCCAATGAATGCGCTCCAGTAATGACACCATCTACGATATGCCGGTTCAGCATATCCAGATATTCCAACTCAGCATTAAATTCCTTTTCCGTTGTGCAGAGCATCATCTTAAAACCGGCCTTATATAATTCAGACTCCACATAATCAACGAATTCTGCAAAAAACGGATTGGATGCATTTGGAACAAGGACCGCTATTATTCCAGTCCTCTTATGATATAGATTCCTTGCAAGTTCGTTCGGCGTATAATCCAATGTCTTCATGGCCGCCTCAATTCTGCTGCGTGTCTCATCCGACACATATCCGCTGTCATTCAACATTCTGGATACCGTACCAAGACCTACATTAGCCAGCTTGGCAACCTCCCTCATACTTGCCATATATTCACCTCCTCTATCTCTTACTTACATTTTAATTGCTTTTAAATGAACTACCCCGCAGCAAGCTGCGGGGTATCGAAGGTTGC
>UMHT01067813.1_pt1 | contig 12120 bp, 10 predicted proteins | sample 1965601 | NCBI WGS metagenome assembly UMHT01 (sample SAMEA4836105, study PRJEB28245) | human gut metagenome | biome: gut microbiome; material: fecal sample | place: Denmark | collected 2008 | reverse complement strand
GCTCGACATGGCGTAGAGTACGCGCGTGACGCCCTCCGAAATATTGTCCCGGACGATGTATTTGACGAACAGCGTCGCCAGAATGATGCCGACGGCGGGGTAGATCAGGAACAGGATGTGGGCGCTGTCCACCGGAAACCAGTTGGTCAGTCCGTATTTGATGCCGTACAGCAGCATCTCGAACAGATAAGTGCCCACTCCGGCGAGCACGCCGACGACCACGGCCAGAAGCATCATGATCTGGCTGTTGCTCAGCCGCCTCGTAAGGCGGAGGAATGTGCGGTAGATGTGGTCGGCGCGTAAGTTCAAATCCGTCGCGGTTTTATTGCTGTTGCGGTTTTATTCCTTGTGTGCGAAATGTTCGGCCTGACTTGCGATCAGCTCCTTGTCGTCGAAGTAGTCGATCTTCATGGCGCGTTTCACGTCGGCGAGCGTTTCGGCGGCGACTTCGCGGGCCGCTTCCGACCCCGCGCGGAGGATTTCGTACACCTCGCCGATGCGTCCCTCGTAATATTTGCGGCGCTCGCGGAACGGCTCCAGCATCTCGTTCAGCACCGCGATCAGGAACTTCTTGACCTTCACGTCGCCCAAGCCTCCGCGGCGGTAGTGGGCTTTCAGCTCCTCCAGCGAAGGGTAGTCGGGCAGGTATTTCGGGAAGTGTTCGGGACGGCTGAAGGCGTCGAGGTAGGTGAATACCATGTTGCCCTCCACCTTGCCCGGATCCTCCACGCGCAGGTGGTCGGGATCGGTATACATGCCCATGACCTTCTTCTTGATTTCATCGGCGCTGTCCGACAGGTAGATGCAGTTGCAGAGCGACTTCGACATCTTGGCTTTGCCGTCGGTTCCCGGCAGCCGCATGCAGACCGCGTTTTCGGGCAGCAGAATCTCCGGTTCGACCAGCGCGGGACCGTATACCGTGTTGAATTTGTGGACGATTTCGCGCGTTTGCTCGATCATCGGCTCCTGATCCTCGCCTGCGGGTACGGTCGTGGCTTTGAAAGCCGTGATGTCCGCCGCCTGACTGATCGGGTAGGTGAAGAATCCGACGGGAATGCCCTGACGCTGCTGGGTGTCGCCCTCCGTGTTGTTCTCGGCGAAGCCGCGCAGCTGGATTTCGGCCTTCACGGTCGGGTTGCGCTGCAGGCGCTGTACCGTGACGAGGTTCATATAGTAGAACGCCAGCTCGCACAGTTCGGGAATCTGCGACTGGATGAAAAGCGTCGATTTGTTCGGGTCGAGACCGACCGAAAGGTAGTCGAGGGCGACTTCGATGATGTTCTGGCGCACCTTTTCGGGGTTGTCGGCGTTGTCGGTCAGCGCCTGCGCGTCGGCGATCATGATGAAGATGCGTTCGAATTCGCCCGACTCCTGCAGTTCGACGCGGCGGCGCAGCGAACCTACGTAGTGTCCCAGATGAAGCCGGCCCGTCGGACGGTCGCCGGTAAGAATGATTTTTCCCATAAAACGATTAATCCTCCGCTTGACGAATTTAAGTTATCTATGGCTTCGGGGCAGCTCCAGAGATGCGGAATTCGCCAAGCTCGCATTACGGCATCCTCGATGCCGGTCCCACATCCGGAATCCTGCCGAAACTCCCTTTCTACCGGTAGTTTCGGCTTCCCCGCGGCACTGAAACTGCGGTGAAAATCAGTGCCGGCTCTCGTTTTTTCGGTATTTTGTGGACAAACATACGAAAAAGCGCGCGGGCGACCTAATAAAGTTGTCGTTTATAGATTTTTTTTATATTTTTGCTCGTCGGAATAATTGCCTACTATGACTATAATTCAACTTGAATACCTGTTGGCCGTAGCCAACTGCGGCAGTTTTTCGCTGGCCGCCGAACATTGTTTCGTGACCCAGCCCTCGCTGAGCATGCAGGTCAAAGCCCTCGAAGAGGAGCTGGGCGTGGTGCTGCTCGACCGTTCGAAGAAGCCCGTGATCCCGACCGAAGCGGGCGACGTGGTGCTGGAGCGTGCCCGCGAGACGCTGCGGGCCTATAACAACATCCGCGAATCGGTGGCCGAACTCAAAGGCGAGACGTCGGGCAAACTCCGGCTGGGCGTCATCCCGACCATCGCCCCGTACCTGCTGCACAAATTCATCCCCGCTTTCGTGCGCGATTATCCCAAAGTCGAACTGGAGATCTCCGAGATGATCACTTCCGACATCGTCGAGGCCCTCAAGCGCGACCGTATCGACGCGGCGCTGGTGGCCAGCGGCACCTGCGGCGAGGGGATTCTGGAGCAGGAACTCTTCAACGACCGTTTCTTCGCATACGTTTCGCCCGAAAACGCCCTTTACGAGCGGTCGAACATCCGCATCGAGGACATCGACCTGCGCGATCTGGTGATCCTGAGCGCCGGAAACTGTATGCGCGACCAGATCATCGAGCTTTGTCAGGCCAAGCGCGACATGCCGTCGCACTACTCCTTCGAATCGGGTTCGCTCGATACGCTCATGCGCATCGTGGACTGCACGTCGTGTCTTACGATCATTCCCGAAATGGCCGTCGAATACATCCCCGCGGATCACCGCGACCGGCTGAAGATGCTGGCCAAAGGCGCCACGTCGCGCAAGATCGCGGTCGCTGTGCGCCGCACCTACGTCAAGAGTTCGATCATCAAGGCCCTGACCGATACGATTATGGCCAATGCCCCGGAGGTCGGGAACTGACGTGCTTTTCCGAAATGGACGCGTCCGGCGGTTTTTTCTGCCGGGCGCGTTTTGTTTTTCGGATGCTGTTTTATCCGTCCCGCCCTGTGCTGCGTTGTCATCCTCGGCCTGCATCGGTCGCCGTCCTCGTTTGTGTCGTGTCTCCGCTTGTGTCGTGTCTCCGTTTGTGCCCTGTCGCCGCTCTTGCCTTGTGCCGCGCCGCTGTTCCGGTTTGTGCTGCGTTGTCATCCTCGGTCTGCATCGGTTGCCGTCCCCGTTTGTGCCGTGTCGCCGCTCCGATTTGCGTCGCATTGTCATCCGCTGTCTGCGTCGTGTCGCCGTTCCGGTTTGTGGATGGCGGCCGCCACCGCAGAATTCCGCGGACGGTCTGACGGGGATTCTGCCCCTGCTGCGGGTCTCTTGCGGCCTTTCCCTGCTTTGCGGCGATTCCGGTCGGGTCGCCCGTCCGCTTTTTTGTAGCTCTTAATTTTCAAATCTCATTCTATTTTCGTACCTTTGCAAGGTTATAGACACCTATTGAAGATTTATGGATAAACTGATCGAAACTATCGTAAGTGCGATTGAAGATAAAAAAGGTAAGGATATTGTATCGTTGGACCTCTCAGGTTTCGACGGAGCCATATGCTCCCGGTTCATCGTGTGCAACGCCGATTCCACGACGCAGGTATGCGCCATCGCCGCAAGCATCGAAGAGAAGGTGCTCGAAACGCTGGGCGAGAAGGTCTGGCGCATCGAAGGCCAGCAGAACGGCGTATGGGTCGCCATGGACTACGTGGACGTCGTGGTACATATCTTCCAGACCGAACTGCGTAGTTTCTACAAACTCGAAGAGTTGTGGGCCGACGCACCCATGACCAAATACGAATACGAAGAGTAATTTTTTAATATGGCACAACAACGCAAAAACAATAATAGGATGAATATGAACATGCCGAGGCCCTCCATGCTGTGGATCTACGGTCTGATCGGCGCGTTCATCATCGGCTGGTACGTATTCGGCGATGTCAACGACACGCCGCTGCCCAGCGACTGGACGACGGTCCGGGAGATGGTCGAAAAGGGCGACGTGGAGAAAATTCAGGTCGTGAACCGCGATCAGGCGCAGGTTTTTCTGAAGAAGGAGGCCGCCGAACAGTACCGCAGGGATACGGTGGACAAACGTTTCAAGCGGCTGCCCGAAACGGGCGTGCAGCTCACCTTTACGATCGGATCGGTCGATTCGTTCCGCGAAGATTTGAAGAACGCCGAGCAGCAGTCGGGACAGACCGTGCCGGTAGTCTATGAGAACAAGACCAACGACTGGACCAACGTATTGATCAACCTGCTGCCGTGGGTGCTGATTATCGGCGTCTGGATTTTCATCATGCGTTCTATGTCGCGCGGCGCCGGTGGCGGTGCGGGCGGCGGCATTATGAACGTCGGCAAAGCCAAGGCGCAGGTCTTCGACAAGGACGCTTCCAAGCGCGTGACGTTCAAGGACGTGGCCGGACTGGAGGAAGCCAAGGTCGAGATCATGGAGATCGTCGATTTCCTCAAGAAGTCGGAAAAATACAAGGAGCTGGGCGCCAAGATTCCCAAGGGTGCCCTGCTGGTAGGCCCTCCGGGAACGGGCAAGACGCTGCTGGCCAAAGCCGTGGCCGGCGAAGCCAACGTGCCGTTCCTTTCGATTTCGGGTTCCGATTTCGTGGAGATGTTCGTGGGCGTGGGCGCATCGCGTGTCCGCGACCTGTTCGAGCAGGCCAAGCAGAAGGCTCCCTGCATCGTTTTCATCGACGAGATCGACGCCATCGGCCGCGCCCGCGGCAAGAACGCCGGATTTTCGGGCAACGACGAACGCGAAAATACGCTGAACCAGCTCCTCACGGAGATGGACGGCTTCCAGACCAATACGGGCGTTATCGTCCTCGCGGCGACGAACCGCGCCGACATTCTCGACAAGGCGCTGATGCGCGCCGGGCGTTTCGACCGTCAGATCGAGGTGGGCCTGCCCGACGTCAAGGAGCGCGAGGCGATTTTCAACGTCCATCTGCGTCCGCTGAAACTCGATCCGCAGCTCGACCGTGAGTTCTTGGCGCGTCAGACGCCCGGTTTTTCGGGCGCCGACATCGCCAACGTCTGCAACGAAGCGGCACTGATCGCCGCGCGGCACAACAAGAAATTCGTGTCGAAGGAGGATTTCCTCGCGGCCATCGACCGCATCGTGGGTGGACTCGAAAAACCCAATATGCCGATGACGGCCGCCGAGCGGCGCGCCACGGCGATTCACGAAGCGGGGCACGCTACCGTCATGTGGTCGCTGCCCCAATGCGATCCCGTGCTGAAAGTCACGGTGGTTCCGCGCGGGCGGAGTCTGGGCGCGACGTGGTATGTGCCCGACGAACGCCGCATCCACGTTACCAACGAAGCCCTGCAGGAACGGCTGGCCGGACTGCTGGGCGGCCGGATCGCCGAGGAGGTCAGCTACGGAACGCTGGGAGCAGGCGCGCTGAGCGATCTGGAGCGGGCTACCGAGACGGCCTATGCGATGGTGGCCTACTACGGCATGAGCAAGAAGATCGGACCGATCAGTTATTACGACTCGTCGGGCACGCGCGATACGTTTACCAAGCCTTTCAGCGAGCAGACGGCCCACGACATCGATACGGAGGTGCGCCGCATCATCGAAGAGGCGTATGCCAAGGCGCGCGGCATCATCGAACGGAAGAGCGAGCAGATCAACCGGATGGCGGACCTGCTGCTGGAGAAGGAGACGATCTATGCCGAGGATATCGAACGCATACTCGGCCCGGCGGCGCAGGTGCCGCGGGAGAATGACGAGCCGAAAAAGGGTGTCGTCGTCGCCGATGACGATGCCGCGTCTGGAACGGCGTCTGCGCCGGCGGACGCTCCGCCGGCCGGGACCGGAACGACGCAGGAAGGCGATGCCGGAAGCGCGTCGGGAACGAAAACCGCCGCTTCGGGAGCCGCGAACGCCGAAAAATCCGAACTGAACTAACCGACGAACCTAACCCGCTGATATATCTGATGAGTGAAAAAATGAAGAACCTCATGGTGCGTACGCTTAGCGGCGCAGTCCTCGCAGTGGTGGTGCTGGGGGCCGTTATGTGGTCGCAGTGGAGTTTCGGCGCACTGCTGCTGGCGATGCTCGTCGGCGGCATGCTCGAATTTTACGGACTGGCCGAGAAACAGGGCAACGCCCCGCAGAGGATCTTGGGAACGGCGGCGGGCATCGTGCTTTTCGCGCTTAATTTCGCGTTCGTATCGGACGACATCGAGATTCTGGGCGGCGCCAGTCAGGCTTTTGCCTGCGGAATGGCCTTTATGCTCCTGCTGATACCCGCGATGTTCATCTGCGAACTTTACCGCAAACAGCAGAATCCGGCTTCCGGAATCGGCACGACGCTGATGGGCGTCTGCTACATTGCGCTGCCCCTTTCGCTGATGTGCTATATCCCGATCATCGGAAGCGACGTGTGGACTCCTTGGGTGATGATTTTCTACATCTTCATCATCTGGGCCAACGATGTCTTCGCCTATCTGGTGGGAATGTCCCTCGGACGGCATCGCATGTTCGAGCGTCTTTCGCCCAAAAAGTCGTGGGAGGGATTCTTCGGCGGGCTGGCCGGCACCGTGGCGATGGGCTATGTCGCCGCGCGGGTATTGGATGCCGATGTATGGGCGTGGCTCGGTCTGGCGCTGGTGGCGGCCGCAACGGGCGTGCTGGGCGATCTGGTGGAGTCGATGTTCAAACGCGCCGCGGGCGTCAAGGATTCGGGAAATCTGATTCCCGGACACGGCGGTGTGCTGGACCGCTTCGACGCCATGCTGCTTTCGGCGCCGTTCGTCTTCGTCTATATGCTTTTTGTTATGTAACTGCAATCCTAAATTAAGTTATGAGAATAAATAAAGAAGGCTACAAAATTATCGGCATTTCCGGCGCCGTTTGTGTATTTTTGTGGTGGTTGATCTATCACCTGCTGGTCAGCGACGCGAATATTTCGCTGTTGTGGGTGAGCGCCGTGCTGTTGCTGCTGTTCTGGTTCTTTATCGTCGCGTTTTTCCGGGAACCCCGCCGCGTGCGCATCCACGATGCCGACCTTGCCTTTTCACCCTGCGACGGCCGTGTCGTCGTGACCGAAGTAGTGAAGGAGAACGAGTATCTGAATGAGGAGATGCTTCAGATCTCGATCTTCATGTCCGTCACCAACGTCCATATGAACTGGGTTCCCGTGGGCGGTACCGTCGAATATTTCAAATACCATCCGGGGCGTTTTCTGGTGGCGTGGCACCCCAAGTCCTCGACCGAAAACGAACGCACCACGACCGTGGTGAAGATGGCTTCGGGACAGAAGGTTCTCTTCCGTCAGATCGCAGGTCTGATCGCGCGCCGTATCATCTCCTATATGAAAGTGGGGGCGCCTGTGGAGCAGAACAGCGTCTGCGGCTTCATCAAATTCGGGTCGCGCGTCGACGTGCTCGTCCCGAAGAACAGCGAACTGCTGGTCGAGATAGGCGATCCCGTGGTGGGTTCGCAGACCCCGATCGCGCGTCTTCCGAAAGCCTGATTCATCCGCTGTATGAGGACGACACCCCAGACCTTCCTGCGGTTTATTGCGGGCGCGGCGATTGCTGCGGCTGTCCTCTTTCTGGTCTGGTACTTCCGGTCGATCGTCGTCTATGTGCTGATCTCGGCCGTGCTGGCCGTCATGGGCAATCCGCTGGTCAAACGGCTCGCGGCATTGCATGTCAAGGGCTGGAAAGTGCCCCGCTGGCTGGCGGCGCTGGCGACGCTGATCGTCATCTGGGTGGTGCTGGCGACATTGTGTTCGCTGTTCGTGCCGCTGGTCTTCAACAAGATCTACCAGTTGTCGAACGTCGATTTCGCCACCGTCGTGGCGAGCATCGAAGAGCCTATAGCCCGCGCTCAAAGCTACCTGCACGAATTCTTCGCCATGCCCGAAAGCACCTTCTCGCTCTCGGAAGCCCTCGCGTCGGCGCTCAAGCAGGTGATCGACATCGAGTCGCTCAACACGGTCTTTGCGTCGATCGTCAATGTCGTGCTCTCCTCCGTGATCGCTATTTTCTCCATCACCTTCATCACCTTCTTCTTCCTGCGGGACGAGGGGCTTTTCTATGCTATGATTACGGCGATGTTCCCCGAACGTTATCACGAGAACATCACCCGTGCGCTCGACTCCGTAACCCTCCTGCTGGCGCGCTATTTTACGGGAATCCTCTCCGAAAGCCTGCTGTTGATGGTCGCCGTGTCGCTGACGATGATGGCCTTCGGGATGAAAGCCGCCGACGCGGCGTTCATCGGGCTGGTGATGGGCGTGATGAACGTGGTGCCCTATGCCGGGCCGCTTATCGGCGGCGTGGTTTCGGTCTTCGTGGGGATCGTGACCCCGATCGGGGGCATGACAGTGGGGCATACGGCCGCCGTCATTATCGGTTCGCTGCTGATCCTCAAGGGGCTCGACGACTTCGTGCTGCAGCCGACGCTCTATTCGTCGCGCGTCAAGGCGCATCCGCTGGAGATTTTTCTCGTGATTCTGATCGCCGGGTCGCTGGCCGGAATCCTCGGCATGCTGCTGGCGATTCCCTCCTATACCGTACTGCGTGTCTTCGCCAAGGAGTTCTTCTCGCAGTTCAGTCTGGTGCGTAAACTGACCGAAAAAATCTGATGGAAAAGGTGATTATCGAGGGCGTTGTGGAACACGGACGCCGGCTCGGACGCGAGCTTGGATTTCCGACGGCGAACGTGGCCGTTCCCGATTCCGTCGCCGCGGAGGACGGCGTTTACCGTTCACGCGCCGAGGTGGACGGAGCGGTTTACGACGCGATGTCGAACCTCGGCCGCAATCCTTCGGTCGGCGGGACGGCGCGGCGTCTCGAAACGCATATTTTCGGTTTCAGCGGCGCATTGTACGGCCGTATGCTGCGCGTGGAACTGCTCGAAAAGATCCGCGACGAGCGGCGGTTCGATACGCTGGAGGAGCTGCGGGCGCAGATCGAAAAAGACAGGGAATATATTTTGAAATTAAAATAAACAGTTATGTATTTAGATTTGACAATGCCCTACAAGGTAGCCGACATGTCGCTGGCCGGGTGGGGACGCAAAGAGATCGAGATCGCCGAGCACGAAATGCCCGGACTGATGGCCGTGCGCCGCAAGTATGGTCCGCAGAAGCCGCTGAAAGGCGTGCGCGTCATGGGTTCGCTGCATATGACCATCCAGACCGCCGTGCTGATCGAGACCCTCGTGGAACTGGGCGCTGACGTGCGCTGGTGTTCGTGCAACATCTTCTCGACGCAGGACCATGCCGCCGCCGCGATTGCCGAGACGGGCGTTCCCGTTTTTGCATGGAAGGGCGAGACGCTGCCCGAATACTGGTGGTGTACGGCCATGGCGCTGTCGTTTCCGGGCGGCAAAGGCCCGCAGCTGATCGTGGACGACGGCGGCGATGCGACGCTTCTGATTCACAAGGGCTTCAAAGCCGAGGACGACGCTTCGACGCTCGATTACGAATCCTCCTCCTACGAAGAGGAGGTGATTATCGACACGCTGAAGAAGGTGCTTGCCGAGGACAAGGATAAATGGCATCGTACGGTGGCCGAATGGAAGGGCGTCAGCGAGGAGACCACTACGGGCGTACACCGGCTCTACCAGATGCAGGAGGCGGGCGAACTGCTCGTTCCGGCCATCAACGTCAATGACTCCTGCACCAAGTCTAAGTTCGACAACCTCTACGGCTGCCGCGAGTCGCTGGCCGACGGCATCAAGCGTGCGACCGACGTGATGATCGCCGGCAAGGTGGTGGTCGTGTGCGGCTACGGCGACGTGGGCAAGGGTTGCGCCGCGTCGATGCGTTCGTACGGAGCGCGCGTTATCGTGACCGAGATCGACCCGATTTGCGCCCTGCAGGCGGCGATGGAGGGCTTCGAGGTGAAGACCGTCGAAAGCGCTCTCGGCGAAGGCAATATTTTCGTGACCTGCACGGGCAATTGCGACATCATCACGCTGGAGCATATGGAGCGGATGCGCGATCAGGCGATCGTCTGCAACATCGGCCACTTCGACAACGAGATACAGATGGCGCGGCTCGAAAAGTCGGGCGCCGTGAAGACCAATATCAAGCCGCAGGTCGATAAGTTCACCTTCCCAGACGGACATTCGATTTTCGTGCTGGCCGAAGGCCGTCTCGTGAACCTCGGCTGCGCTACGGGCCATCCCTCGTTCGTGATGTCGAACTCCTTCACGAACCAGTGTCTGGCGCAGATGGAACTTTGGCAGGAGAAGCTCGAAGTGGGCGTTTACCGCCTGCCCAAGCATCTCGACGAAGAGGTGGCGCGCCTGCATCTGGACAATCTGGGCGTGGAGCTGACCCGCCTGACCGAAAAACAGGCGGATTATATCGGCGTGAGTCCCGACGGTCCCTACAAGGCGGAGCATTACCGCTATTGAGACCGGCGGCATCCGGCATGGAAAAAGAGGATACCTTGTTGGGTATCCTCTTTTCGTTTTCAACCGTTCCGCAGATCAGCGGCGGCGGGGAAGGGCCTGCGGATGTGCGAGCCGGTTGGCTGCTGCGACCGCAGCCTTATATGCCGAAGGTGTCTGCTGGGGCGTTACGGCGGGTATCTCCGCGGGCAGGGTCACCGTGTAGCAGGCCGGGACGCCGGGAACGCCGTCGGCATCGTAGGCCATGTAGATCACTTCGAAGGTTTCGTTTGCCATCGAAACGTCCCAGAACGTGACGTCGTAGTAATAGAATCCGTCGGCGCTCACTTCCAGATCCATGCTGCTTTTCCAGCCGGAGTAGTAGCCGTCGTAGTCTTCGCCGTAGGCATTGGCGAGCGACGAGAAATACTGGCGCCAGTAGGATGTCTCCTTTTTGGCGAAATCGCCCTTGTAGTAGCCGTCCTCGTAGCGGAATGCGCGGGCGCCGGCGGTCGGTTCGAAACGGTATACCGTTGCGAAGCAGTTTTCGGGGGCGCCTTCGAGTTCGGAGGAGTTGACCACCACGTGCTGGATGCGCAGTGCGGCCTCGCTCTGGCCCTGATCGCCCGACGACGAACGTGCCGGAGTCTTGAGTTTAGCCCAGTTGAGCTTGCCGAAATTGCCGTCGGCATCGACGCCGACTACGGCGAGGATGTACTCGGTGGAGTATCCCCAAGACGATTCGGTCAGCGTGTTGTTGGAGATGGGTTTTTGGGCACTCAGATACCCGATCATGTCCTCTTCGGTGTTAGGCTCGAAATCGGGATCGTCCGGGTCGTCGTCGAAATAGCTGCCGTATACGCACGTGGCGTAATAGGCGACGGTCTTGTCGTTGGGGGTAAACGTAGCCGTGATGCGGCAGTAATAGCTGGTGCGTTCTTCGTAGTTGACTTCGAACGTCACCCACGGACCGGAGAGATATTCCGGTTCGTCGGTCGTTACCGGGCATTCGCACCACTCCGAGTCGAGCGTCTTTTCGCCGTCGCCCAGCGCTTTGATGCGGAAAGTGTAGGCTGTCGATGCTTTCAGGTCGGTGAAAGCTGCCGAGAGCGCATCGGTGTTGGTTTCGGGAACGATCACCGTGATTGCGCCGTGGGGATTCTTATGCAGCAGGGTATAGGTGTACGATACGGCTCCTTCGACCGCTTCCCATGAGATTGCAAAGGAGTCGGAGGTGATGTCCGATGCAACCGGGGCCGGCGGCATCACGGCTTCCGGTTCCGGAACGGTCGGATCATCGTCGGAGCAGGAAATCCCCCCCCCTGCCAAAATGAAAAGCAGCAGATACGGTAATAATTTTTTCATAACGTGTGGGATAAAAGAGTTGAAGATTTTTGATGAATAAAAAAAATTGCGAAACGAATTTACTGGTTTTCTCCGAAAATTCCAATACCCGTTCGCCCTCCGCGGAAGTCGTCCGAAAACGGATTGTAACTGTAATATTCGGTTTGTTTTATAATTTTTTTCTTTTCCTGCGGATGGAATTTGCAGGGTTTTTTCGAACCGGGGCCTGAAAATTACGATTCGTAATTTTAATTTTTTTTCGGATTTTTTTCGACCGGGTGCGCAAATGAAAGCGGGACTTGCGCACTGCCGTTATCGGTCTGCCGGGGCGGAATTATCCGCAGACTTCATCCGTCAGCCGTGCGCAGATACTCCTGTTTGCGGGCCGTTTTTTCGGACGGCTGTTAAATATTGTCTCCTCTGTTTTTCCGATCGATTGCTTTTTGCCGTGAAAATACTTATCTTTGAACGGGTTTACCGATTCTGCAAGCTGTTTCTATCCGTATATGATCATATAATATTGTCGGCAGAGACTTGGTGTTGCGCCGTCATGTATCCGACCCTACTTTTGTTTAACTTAAATAAATTGCTATGAGATTTTTTACGATGCGGAGACTGGCCGCCTGCATGGGCGCACTGCTCCTTGTTTCCCCCCCCCC
>UMHT01026286.1_pt1 | contig 12122 bp, 14 predicted proteins | sample 1965601 | NCBI WGS metagenome assembly UMHT01 (sample SAMEA4836105, study PRJEB28245) | human gut metagenome | biome: gut microbiome; material: fecal sample | place: Denmark | collected 2008 | reverse complement strand
GGTGCATAGTCAGAGTAAACTGTTCATTTTTCAGTCCGTCTTTTTTAGGACGACCACCGAGATTTTTCTTTTCCTTTGTGGCGGTCTTATTTGTTGTTGGCTTTTGTGGTTCTGGTTGTGGTGTGGCAGACTGTTCTTTTTTATCGGTTTCTGCTTTTGATTCTGCAGGTGGTGTATCAGTAAAGAATCCTGCAGCGACTTCTACATTACTTGCTAAGTCAACATTTTGGGGTAATTTCTTTCCTGCCATTGGATAATCCTTTCATGATATTTTTGGTTTTATAATGGTTTTATAATGTTATAAAACCATTATTATACTATTACAAATTGCTTGTAAGTTCTTTTGCAAATTCAAGATAATCTTTTACAGCGGAGCAGGAAGCATCCCATTCAATGATAGGTTCCTGTTGGCTCTGTGCTTCTTTTACCTTAACTGTTTCTCGGATTTTGCTGTCGAATACCTTTGTATTCAGTTTTACGGACATTTTTTCAAGTCCGCTTAGGACTGCATTATTGATATTGGCTCTTGAACTGTATTTGATTAAGAGAATACCTGCAATTTCAAGTTCTTTATTGGAGTGCTTGCGTACGCTTTCGATTGTGTTGGATAACTGCTCCAACCCAATCATGGCAAGATAGCTACACTCTGTAGGAATTATTATTTTTGTACTGGCTGTAAGGCTCATGATATTCAATAGTCCGAGTGATGGCGGTGTATCAATCAATATCACATCATAATTTGCTTTTTCAATCCGTTCTTTCAGAAGATATTCCCTGCCAAGATGATTAAATTCTGTATCAGCATAGGCAAGCAGAAGAGAACCTGCAATTATGTCATAATATTTTGATTTTACGATACATTCATCAAGTGTACTTTCTTCTTTCAGAAGAGTATATAGGTTGTGTTCCTGACATTCCATGAGGTTCACGCCAGATACAGTTGTAAGGTTGCATTGTGGGTCAGTATCAATGCAGAGTACCTTTTTTCCGTATTCTCTGCTTAATATTTCGCCTAACATTTGTACTGTGGTGGTTTTTCCACAGCCACCTTTTGTAATGTTTACAGAAATAATTTCCAATATTTTTACCTCCATGAAAAATTGGGGTATTATACCATTATAAAACATTTATTAAACCATTATAATACCATTAAAATAATGGTATTATACCCCTTTAATAAGGTTATTATATCACTTATATTTGCTAATTACAAGTGCTAAAATATGAAAATGTAACTTTAGAGTGATAATTTGTTCTTGATTTTAGAACGGAGATTATGTAGAATATATGTTGTAAAGGCTGAGAGCAAAAAAAAGAAGCTATTGGCGTAGCTTCTTTTTCAATAATTTGTTTAATTTCAGCTTTTTCAAGAGAATTGGCGTTCTCTTGAATATTGACTCAACCACGAATCACAATCATAAAGCTGTTGCAGTCCGTTTGACTGCTTATTTCTGTATTCTTATTATATGTGTTTTTTGTATCTGTGTCAACCCACTAGATATAGGAAATACAAGGGTTTCAAGCCAAAATAAGGCGGTTTTCCCTAGGGAATATGGAAGTATGTGTGTGATTGTGGCTGTCATATACATACTTTTTTTAATGCCAATCCGGCTCCTTGGAAATAGGAGAGGGCGTTATATCGGCTAACACTAATTCGCTTGTATAATCGCTATCTGCAAAGCCTAGGCAGTATAAATATAGATGGGAGTGTTGCGAGCTTAACAAGAAAATCGCAGGGTTACATCTTATAACCAAGTTTCCATAGGATGTATGACCATAGGGGAAAAAAGCCGTTTCATATCCTCATTGGAGCAGGGATGTTCCACCCGAACAGAAAGGGAAGCCTAAAGGCTTGTTATAAGTCCAAGGTTAAAGAGTTAAGGCGGGGGCGCACAGTTGCAGCGTAAAGCTGCAGGCTACCTCTGGGACAAGTTAGTGTTCTTTCAGAGGGATACACGCAACAGATAGAAATGTCTGGTAGTTGGAGTAATTATTGGAGCTGCGGGAACTATTAAAGCGTGGTGGTATATTTACGGATAGCCACAGTCGGGAAACAAAAATACGGATACCTCATGAAAAAGGGATTGTAGTATTTGGTTGCACTTATCTGCAGATGTTCTGCAGGAAAAGTGCGCCCAAAAGCCGTTTCCTAATCCCCTAGAATTGTATCTGGGGTAGTGGCAAAGTCAAGGTTTTTCTAAAAAATATAAAGAAAATAAGGCTTTCAGCATGAGCAGTAGTAGTGTGGTAAGGGTGGGTAAGTGATAGGTTCATGGAGTTGTGGGTAACTGTGCTATCCATGAGCTTTGCATGGTCTTTTCCTTCGGCTTATCAATGGTGGAATATCACTTATCCATGCTTTCCACACTTTTATAATAGTATTATAAGGTTATTAAACCATTATAAAAAAGGTATAAAACCATTACGGAATTATACACCCTTTGTTATTATGCAGTTTCAAGAAGTTTACAGTTGATGTATTCTTTATCCATGCTGATAATTTTAAGTTTTGAGCTGTGCATGACATCTACTTCATAGTATCCTTGTTCTTCGTTTACATTTCCCATATATACACATTTAGTTCCTACAGGCACATAAATCCTTAATTTGATTTCAGAGTTGAGTTCATGACCTTTTACAAGGCTTGTTGCAAGGAATCCTTTTTCGTATAGGTCGCAGTCAGTCATATTCTTTGCATTTTCTTTCATCAGGTTATATACATAATCGCATACGCCACGATACAGAACCAAGTCTGTATCTGTGGTATGTAGTGCTACCATGTCGGCTATCTGCAGGTCAATGTTGTCTGCTCTGTCTTGCCGGAATCGTTCATTTACAGATTCTCCTGAATGTGCAAGGCAGTATTCCATTGTATAGTGGTTTGTGTCAATCATTCGCTGTGGTTCTGGATTGATATGTGTGTGTGCGTATTCGATAGCTTCATCTTTATCAAGTGCCAGTTCATCCCAACCGGCACCGATATGCTTAAATTTATCTTTGATACGATAAAATGCTTTATTTCCCATAATGATTACCTCTTTCTAATCTTTGTAACAGTTCAATTTGGTTGCTTCGCAATATTTACCTTTAAAGTAAATTATCATCTTGTTGTTGGCGGATAAATCGCCAAAGTATTCAGGTTCAAATACTTTTTCTGTCGCTTCCTGAACGGAGCGACCAGTTGTATTATTCTGTGAATTGGTTTCGGAGTTGCTGATTTTCAGTACTTTCTTTTTTCCGAATGTGTCAGAGAATATCTTAGAAGAATTGATGTCATTGCTTCCAAGTATTATCTGATAATTACAGTTACCAAGAATTGAGCGTGCTCCTGTTGGTTGGTATCTGTATTCGAGCTGTGACAAGTTCTGCTGTATTACCATGCATATTACGGACTTGCTGCGGAGCGTAGACAGATTGGAGTTAATCAGCTTGTATGAGAATGTAAGCTGTGGGAACTCGTCCAGTAACATAAGTATAGGTCTGTTTTTTACTCCTGTGGAGCTGTCCGGTCTTTTTGTAAATGCTGTACTCATACTTTGAATGAGTAGCGTAAATAATGGAGCGTATGCGTCCAAGTGTTCCTGACTAATCTGCAGATAAAGGTCTGTTCCCTGCTCTAAAGTTTTGATTGAAATACAGTTGCCATTCTTCGATAATAATTCATCTAATATCGGATTTGAAAAATGCACAAGTGCTGTTGTAAGTGCGTCATAGGCAGAAGATACATTCTTTTCAGAGTTGCCATAGAAACTTGCGAGAAGCTCTTTAGCAGGTTCACAGTCACTTTCTATGGCTTTTGTTACCCAGTCAAATACATTTCCTTGCAGGATGGAGTGTATCACATCCGGAAAACTTGCGTTTGGATTGCTATGCAGTATCAGATGAGTGATACCTTGAAACATCTTCCTTGCCCTTGTAGAGAAGTAGTTTCCGTCCGATCCGCCCTCATCTGCGATGAGAACGGTTGCGACGGATTCAAGAAACAACTTTTTGTCTGTATCGTCCATCTGCCCCAGTTCTGCGAATGGGTCAAATCTTACGCTGTCTTTTAATGCTGTAGGACTGTCAGGACAGAATCTAACGATTTTTCTTTTGGTATGCTTTGACACATAATTATATAAATCGCCCTTTACATCTACTGCAAGTACGCTTCCCTGAAAGCTCATTGCATTTATGATAGCAATTCCACTTGTCTTTCCGGAACCCGGAGGACCGAATATGGCAATGTTACATTCTGAATTAGATGGTATCTGTATGAGCTTACCTTTATCCGTTCCGAATATAATTCCTTTTGAATTTCTCCAAGGTACTTTTTCAAAAGTGGAAGTATCAAGTTTGTGTGGCTCTGCGTTCTGGAAGTATTCCACTAGTTCGTGATAACTTCTTTTATATTTACTGTTGTCTGCTCCGTAGGTTCTTCCGGTTAGGTATCTGTAACGCTTATCTCTGCAGATAGTAAATACTATCATGAACCATATAGCAGCCAGTCCGATAGGTACTGCCATTTTGTAGATGTTATATAATGGGTGTCGTTCTGTGAGCTTCATATATTCACACGAAATTTCAAAAATATAATCGTTGGCGTATGCCAGTATGATTGCTAAAATTGCAAATGGTATCATGCAGTAATATTTTACTGTGTACCACAAACCATATTTTTTTATCATAGGCTTATTTCCTCCACATATTCTTTTGATTTATTGAGGGCATCCTTGCCCCAGTTTTCGGTTGCTTTTATTGCAGATAATGTTACCTGCTCAGTAATTCTGCGTAGCTCCTGAAATTCCTTTTCTGTGGTATCAGTCGAACCATCCGTAGATGATTCGACCATGCTTTCAAGTTTATGCTCTGCATTGAGTACGGATTGTATTGTGTTGTCTACCATAATTTTTCTTCCTCTACTGTGTGTTCTTTATTAGCTGTATTGCCCCATCCTGATGTAGAACCCCATCCGGAATCTGCACCCCAAGTATGCTCTTTTGGCGTGGCAGATACAGTCGGTTTCTTTGCTTCCAATTCTGTGACTTTCTGGCGTTCCTGCTGTAGTTCAAGGTCTTTGGTTTTTAATGATTCCTGCAGGGTCTTAATCTGCTCCTGCATTTTTTGATTTTCTCTTGCAGTCTGGCTTATTTCCTGCTCTTTTGCTGCAATGACATTCTGTGCATTGGAAAGCTGTCTTTCTTTTTCAAAAATTATCTGCTGTGCTGCTTGTCTTAATTTCTGATTTTCAAGGTATTTCTCCTGTAGCTTTGCTTGCAGTTCAGCTTTTTCTTTATCTGCTGTTACTGTGTCAGTTTTGCTTTTTAATTCAGATTGCAGATTACTAATCTGATGTTCCTTTTTATTTACCTTATTATTAAGGTTGAAAATGTTGTGTTTCTGTTCTGCATTAGCTGTTGTCAGCACATCCACTTTTTGGATTAATTCAACATTTTTCGACAATATATTTGCAAGTTCATCTACTGTAAGAGTATGGTCTATTACCACACCTGTTTTATTTGTAATTTCTTTTAGCTGTTTTACAGTAAGTGGAACGGCTTTTCCGTCACCGGATTTTTTCTGATATACAGTAGCTTTTATACCTGCTTTGTCAAGCGTGGCTTGCATGGATGGGTGCATATCTCGGAGAATGGCTCTTTTGGTTAAGGCATCCGCATTTAATCTGTATTCAAAATCTGGATGTTTTTCTCCGGCAGGAACTGCAGGAACATAAGCTATATGAAGATGTTCTTTAGATATATCTTTCAGTCCGTTTTCAGTTTCTACCCACTTGTGTTCATCTTTATGGATTTCAGCGACAAAAACACAATCTTTTCCTGCAGGTAAATAATTATCACAGTACCAGTCAAATGCTGTCTGAAAAAATGTTTCGTGTTGCTCTGGCGGACAGTCGCTTGTACATTGAATTACAAGCTCTACTGCGTGTACCAGATTCTTACGATTATACTTAAAGATTTTATTCTCAAAATCCTTTCTGTATTGGTTTACTTCTTTGGCTGTTTTTCCTCTGTCTATCAGGCTGTAATTTTTATGTGACAGTTCAGTATCTACGGATTCATTTCCGTATGATTTTCCTTGTGGAAGCTGTCGTAAATCATGCTTGATATGTGCGAGAATTTCGGTGCCACCATATTTGGTTAATTCCATAAGTCTGTACCTCGCTATTATTATTCTGTTGTAGTTACATAATATAGGTAAGTCTGCAAGAAGAAATATTGCGGATTTCATCTGCGTACTCTGTCTGATCTTACACTTCGCTGCCACTTGTGTAAGGTAGCCAGAGTGCTTGATGAAGTTTGCTGTAAAGGTCGTATCATTCTGCATGGCTTAGCCTGCAGATGTACGCCCAATACAGCAAAGCAACATTTATTCTCTCCGACTTCCCTATACAAATTAGGGTAAGCAAGTTTCCCCTGCGTCCTGCGTCCTTGCCCCTGCGGGGTAATTTGTTCTTATTGGGAACACCTTGCAGGTTTTCCCAAGCGAAGCACTAACCCTTTCCGCCTGTTGCTCCATTCCGATATGTACCAACTCATTCGCCATTATTTTTGTAAGCAGAGCTTCCAAAGAATCCGGCTCATTCCTTGGCACATATCTTCATTACACAACAGCAGGAAGTTGCACTTCCTACGATAAAAAGTCATTCCCTGCGGTCATGAATTTTTATCTACCATTGCTCATTTCTTCGTGGCTTCGAGCCATTCAGAAATGAAAGGGAAGCTGCGCCCCCTTACGATAACAACCAAGATCCTGCGGATTGGTTGTTATCTATCCCCTGCATGGTTTACGCTTCATTATTTTCTGTACGCTTTTTAATGAAGTAATCCAGACTGGATTCAGTACAGAAAACATTCAGAAAATCTGCATAATCTTCTTGGGTTTTAAGACCAAAATGTGTTGCGATTTTCTTACAAAATTCACTTGAAATGTCATTGCCATTTTCAAGGATTTTGTGTATCTTTTTTGCTTCGATTCCGAACTCATTTTTTACTGCTTTTTCAAACAGTTTCTGCAGTTCTTCTAACTGACTGTAACGAGCTTCCATCTCTGCTATCTGTTCTTGGATTGTCTTTGCCATAATATGATATTCCTCCGCTTTCTTTTAATATGGAACAGGGGCATTTCTGCCCCGTATTCCGTTCGGCAGGTGGTTGATATTGTGACTGCCTTTTATACCCTTTTCAGAACGCCAATTCTGTGAAAAAAGGTGCAATTATCCTACGGATATTATTGCCGTATTCAGTCTTGTTTTGCGTGTGGAATAAATAAGAATTGATTGAAAAAATCAAGAAAATTTGATATGATAATGTCTGCGAAAACATATTACAATCAAATATTTGATTTGTAATCCGGCTACAGATGCTACCAACATCTGTAGCCTTTTTCTTATATTCCAATATTTCATAATTATTTCTTTTCGCCGATGGCTTCAACGATAAACTGATTTTCCATCATCTGCAATAATCTTATTGCAATGAAAGGGTCAATGTTTCCGAGTGGCTTTTCACAATAAACAACGGAACTGATAAGGTTGTATGCTTCGTTCCAATCCCAGAGTACATCCCAGTGGTCAAGAACATCTCTTCCAAGGCTTCCTAATCCAATATGAAAATCGTTATAATCAGAGTCGATTTCTTTAAGCTTTGTTCTGACAATTTCCATGTTGCCTTTTACATATTCATTCAAGTTATCCATTGAAGTTCCGCCACTCCAAGGACCAGTGTTATAATGACTGATAACATCCCTCAAAACATTTACATTTTTAATATGATGATTTCTTTTGAGCCATTCAACACCTCGTCCGATTGTTGAGCGAGTATGATATTGAATTTCATCTTCTCCAGTTGCAATGATTAACTTATTACCAGTCCAGTCTTTTGCACCATCAGTAATAAAATCTAATAAATACAATGCTTCTACACGAAGCTGACTGTAAACTGGCAGAGTTTCGTCTACTACTGCATTGCTGATATAACCTGATACATTTTCTTCTTTTTCACGAAGATAAGAAAGAATTGTTTCGGCTCTTTTATCTGTTGAGAATAAACGCTTTGCCATAATTGATTACTTCCTTTCTACAGAGTAGTATATAATTATGTTATATACTCTAGGTATATACTATCATTATATACCAACATAGTCAACAAAAATTAAAAAATTTTCTAAGATTTTTTATAACACCATTCCAAGCACCGCCACTTCTGGCGTTGGTCTCCCCGAAATCCTGCGACCACTTGCCCCTGACATCCATTTTCTTTGGAAAATGAATGTCTTAATGCGGGGCAGAAAGCGGATATATTATAATCCCCTTTGCCAATCGGTTCCCCAGGGAACCACTTTTTTCTTCGGTGTCCATTGCTTCTTATTTCTGCTTCCTATATGTACTCCGTTCCTTGCTTATTGGTTTGCTACTGTGAATCGTAACAGCTTCCGATCCGAATACAAGGGGCGTTCCTTAATGCTCCCTCACTTCGTTCAGTCCGCTTACCACTTAAACCCTTGTATTTGGATTGAAAGCCGTTCCTGTAGATTCACGCAAACCCGATAGATAAGCAAGGAACTCAGAAAGTACATAAACATAGAAATGAAAAATCAGGATGAAGCAATACACCTACGAAAAAAAGAAACGCTCCCCTCCAGAAAAAGCTTCAGAATCTTGAAAGTACATATTTTGGGCTTTGGCGAGCCGACATTTCAACCACAAATTTACGATTATAAAGGAGATTAAAACCATGACAAGAGAAATGATTATTACAGAACTTAATAACAGAGGATACAACGCAGATTCACAGAACAGCATAAAAAATGGTGTGGTGCTTGAGGGTATCAGAATTTCAACTAACAGCAATATAGCACTTATCATTTATACAGAGGGAATAATTGAAAATGCAGAGGAACAGCATAAGACACTTGATGATGTTGTTTCGGCTATTATCGGAGTATATGAGAGTAGCAAGGCAGTTAATTTGGATGTGAAGATGTTTTTTGATAGAGATTACATACTGAATAATATTTATATCGGTATGCAGAAAGACAGCACCGAGGATATAGAAAAAAAGGCTTGCGACCTTGAGGGTATCGAAAGTTATTTATATATCCGAGGGGATGCAGATAAAGACGGATACTATTCTGCTAAGATTTCAAGAGCCATTTTAGAAAATGCCAATATTTCAGAGAGTGAAGCATGGGAAAAGGCAGAAGAACACACCAACGCAGAAACAACCATAACATCTATGGCGAAAGTTATGTGTGCAATGATGAATATGGAATATTGGGAAGAAATGGAAGATATGACACCGCTGTATGTACTTACCAATAAAAGTAAGGTAAAGGGAGCTAGTGCAATTCTGAATAAAAAGGCACTTGCAGAGTTTGGAAAGAAGCACAACACAGATAAAATTGTTGTTTTGCTGTCATCAGTCCATGAAATGCTTTTAGTATCTTATACAGAAGAAATTGACATTGATACATTTTCTGAAATGGTGGAAGAAGTAAACAATGCTGAAGTAGACCCAACAGAGCGACTGACGGACAGAGCATATATCATAACACTTTAATTTTGAATTTTTCAGAGTGTGGGGAGCAATCCCCACACAGAAAGGAGCATATAAAATGACTAGCGCACAGATTATTTTTAATGAAAGTGTTGAGTTAATGGAAAATGGCATAATTGGGAATACTGGCAGAAAAATAATTGTAGAAAATGAGGACGGAGAAAAGAAAGAAATGCTAGAGCCTGAAAGCATACACACATACGCAGGATGGAAAGCAATAGGCAGACAAGTCAAAAAAGGCGAAAAGTGTATTGCTACTTTTATGATATGGAAGCACACCACAAAGAAAAAGAAATCAGAATCAGAGGACGAACAAGAAAAAATGTTTATGACGAAAGCGTTTTTCTTTCGAGAGTGCCAGACAGAAGAAATTGCAAAATAAAATTTATAGAGGGAGCTGCGGATAGTAGCTCTCTTTAGCACTGGGGGAACCTTGCACCGACCGTCCCCCAGACCCCCATCCCGATGGGCGGTCGTTACTGTATAGCCTGGGCGGTAAGTATTGGCAGCCTATAGGTTCAAGGAGAAATCCACGAAAAAAGCCATATTTCCCAATAGGTAATATGGCTTTAATGGATATGTATTTATTCTTCATAATGATATTTGCAAGAATAGATAATCAGATTCTGGTTGCTATCCATGTTATATACTAAGCGGTGCTCATCTGTGATTCGTCTGCTACATGCTTTTCGATATTTCAGAGGTTCAGGTTTGCCTTTGCCTTTTAATAGTCCGTTGCGGTCTATATCTTTAACAAGGTCATTTATGCGTTTTAGCATCTTTTTATCTTCCAGCAGCCAACTGTTATATTGTTCCCATGCAGTTGGTGTAAATACAACATTCATTTATTCGTAAGCCTCCAATTCTGTAATGGTTTTCATAATAAAACCACCTGCAGCGGCTTCTTTCATAGATTTGTCGAGCATTGCAAGATATTCTGCATTTCTTTTTGCCTTCATCATATCATTGTATTCGGCTTCGGACATCATCACAATATTTTCGTTCTTTGGTCTGGAAACTATTAATGTTTCTCCATTGAAAACTTTATCGCATAAGGCTTTGAAGTTATCTCTAACGTCCATACTCTTTACAGCTAACATATATATCACTCCTTTTCGTATGAAAAAACGTACTATTTTTCGTACTTTTATTATATGCTATTATTATACGTAAGTCAATCTATTTTATTCACATGAAATAATATCAATATATTTTTTTAATGTATTTCTACTTATATTATATTTTTTCATCAAATCAATTTGTTTTATGCTTCTGTCGGTTTGAAACTGTTTTATATCATGCTTTAATTCTGGGGTCATTTTATCGAGCTGTCCTGTTTTTCGTCCGCTTTTCTTATTGCTTGCAGCGATTCCGTCCTTGATCGACTTGGAAATATATAATCGTTGCTTCTCTCCTCTATCCAGTTCAACAATGATAAGTAGCTTGATTATGTTTTACATTGCTGTTTTAGTGACTATATCCTGCTTTGATGCAGTCTGCATCATCTGGCGGATATAGTCAGTTGATACAGTCGGATTATCGAGAAATACCATATTGATTCCATGATTTATCCAGTCCATATATTTCTTATATCCGTTTTCTGCTTCTCTTGTAAATCGGGATAAATCCTTGAATACAACTGTATCTCCTGATTGTAGAATTTTGTCGAGTTTTAGAAATTGTGGTCTGTCGGCAAAGTTCTTTGCCGACATTTCCTCTGTAAATTCGACAACATATTCTATGTTATGGTCTGTAGCATATTTTTCCAATGATTTTATCTGTCGGTTGAAGTTCTGGCGTTCTGTATCCGTAGATATACGCTTGTAGCTGTAATAATTTCCCATAATGATATGCTCCTTTGTGTCAAATTAACTATAGTTATCTTGATATAAAATAATAGTGTCAGAATAACCTTTTGTAAAGGTATTCTGACACTATTATTTATAACTTATAGCTTAAATGTTAAAATGACACTATTTATTGAAAAATAATGTTTTTAGGGCATCCATAGGTAGATTATAGTCTACAGTTGAAGTAGGCTCTTGGCTTTATGGTTTCAATTTCTTTCTGCTGTTCTGTTATGGCGTTCTCTCCTTTTAGAATTTTTCGTCTGAATCGTTGAGTGAGAAATATGCTTCATAAGTACAGTCAAGTACCTTTGCAATTTCCACAAGCTCTTTTTCACTGAAATTATCACGCTTCAATTTATTGTATAGGTTACTGGTACTACAGTTTAGTTGCTCTGCCAACCATGCTTTGCTTTTATCTCTTTTCGCTAACACTAATCTTATCTTTTCTGACATCATAGCTGCTGTTCTCCTTTATATAATGGTATTGTGATGGTTTTATAATTGTATAAAACCATTACTTTTTCTTGCTTTTCTTTTCCTGCTTCTTTTTATACATATCCAGTATTTCAGGTGCAACCTGTAATGCAGATAGGTCAATATCATGCTCTCTGCAGAATGATTTGATTGCTTCGTCAATCAGTCCTGAAAAATTCCCTCTCGTATGTTCTTCTGCAAGAATACGCAATTTTTCATACATTTCTGGGTGCATAGTCAGAGT
>UMHT01032770.1_pt1 | contig 12224 bp, 8 predicted proteins | sample 1965601 | NCBI WGS metagenome assembly UMHT01 (sample SAMEA4836105, study PRJEB28245) | human gut metagenome | biome: gut microbiome; material: fecal sample | place: Denmark | collected 2008 | reverse complement strand
TTGTCGGCAATCTCCTTAGCCTTGTCAAAAACGCTCTGCTTCTCTTGCTTCTTCTCCGGCTTTTTGCTACCTTTGTCAGCGGAAACGTTTCTCTCCCGAGTGTCGGTATATTGGTCAGAATTGGGCTGACCCAGAAGTGACCGCTGCTCGGGAGTTATTTTTTCGTCCGTATACAACACTTCCTCTTTTTGTGTAATCTTTGCATCTCCTCGTCTGCCGAATATTGTAGATATAGAGTTTACCTCCAAATTCCGACCTATGTTCTTCACATCAACGCCAACGACTATGGTCTCTCCCTTGTCGTTTTTCATCGTTGTATACAAGCGATAACCATTTTCCTTTTCTCCGAACCTTGTAATAGCGAAAGGCTTCTGAATCGCATCAGGCAATTCCTCCCACTGCTTTTCTGTCAGCAAATGAGAAGCGTCTTTTCCTGCGTGCCGCGACAGCACTCCATACTTGATTGTGAAGCGGTCGCCAGTCAAACCAAGTTTTTTCATAAAGTCCGGTGTCTTGGCAACATCAAAGAATGATCTTCCGAACAATTTAGAAGCGACAGCCTTGCCTTTCTCGTAAATCGTCTTGACCACATCCTTGATTTGCGGTTTTTTCTTATCCTCTTTCAGTTCCGCGTCTTTCTCCACCGCTTCCTCCTCTGCTTTTCTTTCCGCTTCAAGGCGCGCCTCCTCGTCTGCTTTCTGTGCGTCGAGTTCCGCCTCTATTCTGTCACGTTCCTCCTCAGCACGTTCGCGCTCTTCCTGCGCTTTCCTCTCAGCTTCGGCTTTTTCCTCGGCAATACGCTTCTCCTCTGCGGCACGTTGTTCCTCCTCCGCTTTGCGTTCAGCCTCTGCCTTTCTTTCAGCTTCAACACGAGCTTCCTCTTCAGCCTTTTCTTGGACAACACGCTCAGCCTCTTCAGCTCTGCGCTTTCGTTCTCCTGCTATAGCTTTCCAAGCATCGACCGTCCTCTGTGCCTCCGCCACTGCCGCCTCGTTTTCCTTGATTGACCGCAACAATTCTTCCGGCGTCTCGCCTTCCTCCTTCAGTGCCTTTGCCGCCTTCAACTTCTTCTCAGCGCCTCGAAAAAATACCAATGCAAAAGGGTCGACCTAACAACGCGAGTTCGGGATAAGCGTGGACTGAAAAGGCGTGATTCGGATGCGGATATAGTGTCGAGCGACCATGAACGTGGCCGCCCGATGCGCTTTTGAGAAAATGAGATTTGAGCTATTGCCAAATGGTGAGTCGACCGTCCGAGTTCGGCACCTCGTAGTCGAAGTTGACTGCTGGCTTGGACTGGAAGAAGCAGTACGCCCCATTGCCGCGAGCAGGTTTATCAGAAAGTTGTGCACGCTGCGGTGCCGTGTGCACAAGCTGCACCACGTTTTTAAGTATGTCGTTCACGGTCTCGATAATGCTCCTCTGCGCAGCATTATCTTGTCATAAAGAGGCATCAGTCGCTGCTTCATGTTAGAGCGCAGCCCTGTCACCACATGTATCCCCTCACTCCAAAGCCGTCCGAAAAGCGCACATGTAGGTCTGGTAATAATGCTTGAAGTTGCGGTAGGAGTTGAAGTGGAAACAGATGAGGATTGTGATGACCTCGGCGTCCGACATCATACGCTTGCGACGGCGTTTTGGGACATCAGGCGTTGATTGAACAGCGTTTTTTGCCATCTCTGCATCAAATTCTTTGCAGAAATCATTGGCAATACAAAAATTTCAGTAACTTTACTCTTGGTGATCATGATTTGTAATTGTTCCTTTTTACACCATTAAATTACTAAAAATCAATGATTTCCTTTTTTTGTCATTTTTTCAAACACCTCTTATCCCGAACTCGTGTGAATAGCAAAAAACTAATTGTCAATCAGTTACAAAGTCAACATCAAAAAGCCGTACTAATGACCGGATTTGGGATAAATAAGCAACCTTCCGGGTTTGATTCCCAGAGGCTATCCGCATAAAGCAATCATAGATTTGCAGCCAACGCCCGCCACAGGTTGTCGTCTGGTATTGGCGCAACCAAATCGATTATTTTTTTTGACACAGGATGCTCGAATACGATTCTATGCGACTGTAATGATATGCCACCGTCGGGATTACTCCGTCGGTCACCATATTTTAAATCTCCACGGATTGGACATCCCATAGCCGATAATTGTGCGCGTATCTGATGCTTCCTTCCCGTGTGAAGATTCACTTCAAGCAGGCAGTAATAATCAGTTTTTGCCAACAATTTGTAGTCAAGCACAGCTTTCTGCGCCCCGTCGACAGGCGTGCGGCTGACATACGTTTTGTTATTGCGTTCCCGAGGTGTCAGATAGTCAACCAACGTATCTTCCGCTCTTGGCGGCAAATTTCTTGAGATTGCCCAATATGTTTTTTTCACTTTCCGATTCTGAAAAATCTCGTTCATCCGCGCCAACGCTTTGCTTGTTTTGGCGAATACGACAAGCCCGCTCACCGGGCGGTCAAGCCGGTGAATCACACCACAAAACACATTGCCTGGCTTGTTATATTTTTCGCGCAGATAATCTTTAACCATCTCAGACAGTGGTTTGTCGCCAGTTTTATCGCCTTGCACGATTTCACCTGCAGCTTTATTCACCACTATCAGATGATTATCTTCATAAACAACCTCCATAGACTTAGTTGCCCATTTCAGAAATAAACTTAATGCGAACCAACCGGATTTCTTCTTCAGTATAGTCTCCGCCAAGTTCATTTATCGCCAATTCCAAATCATCGCTCTCGCTTTCTTTGAAATATTCAAAAATGTAGTCCAAGTGATCTTCATCCATCACCTCGTCCAGGAAATAATCGATGTTTATTTTTGTCCCAGAGTATACAATTGCCTCCACTTCATCCAACAACTCATCGAATTCCAACCCCTTAGACTCCGCAAGCTCATCAAGTGCAATCTTACGGTCAATACCCTGAATGATTGATATTTTAAGCTTGCTTTTGTTTGCAACACTCCTCACCCGCAGGTCTTCCGGACGTTCAATATCGTTTTCCTCGACATGGGCCTTTATAACTTTCAAGAAGTCCGCTCCATAGCGTTTCGCCTTGCCGGCGCCAACGCCTTGTATAGTTTGAAGTTCTTCCATTGTGATTGGATATGTTGTAGCCATAGCCTCCAACGAAATGTCTTGAAAGATTACATACGGCGGCAACTCCAGCTTCTTGGCAATCTTTTTGCGAAGATCTTTAAGGATGGAGTACAATTCTGGGTCGACGGCGCAAACTCCGCCCGATTTTATAGTAACATCTTCGTCATCTTCGTTGAATTCCTTGTCTTCAACAATCTTAAACGACTTTGGATTCTTCAAAAACGAGTGCCCAGCTTTTGTCACTTTCAGCAACCCATAGTTTTCAATTTCCTTGTCAAGATATCCAGCAATGATTGCTTGATGAATCACCGCGCCTAAAAATTTATCGGTGTCAGCCTCCATGCAGCCGAACACTTCCAATTGATCGTGTAAATATGATTTTATTTCGGCGGTCGATTTTCCGAGCATGACATTAATAACATAGTCTGATTTAAATTTTTCTTTCAATGCCAAGACGGTCTCAATTACCGCACAAAGTTCATCTTTTGCTTCCACTTTTTTCTTAGGATTTAAACAGTTGTCACAGTTTCCGCAATTGTCTTCTTGATATTCCTCTCCAAAATAATAAAGCAACGACTTTCGCCGGCACACAGATGATTCACAATATGCCGCCGTTTCCAAAAGCAACTGCTTGCCAATTTCCTGTTCTGCAATTGGCTTGCCCTGCATAAACTTCTCCAGTTTCTGCAAGTCCTTGTTGGTATAGAATGCGACACACAAGCCTTCGCCGCCGTCACGTCCCGCGCGTCCGGTTTCTTGATAATACCCCTCCAAACTTTTGGGAATGTCATAATGTATTACAAAACGCACATCCGGTTTGTCAATACCCATACCAAAAGCAATCGTTGCCACGATGACATCGACAGTCTCCATCAGAAAGGCATCCTGGTTGGCACTGCGTTGCGCGCTGTCCATGCCAGCATGGTATGGCAATGCTTTGATGTTGTTGACAATCAATGTCTCTGTCAACTCTTCCACTTTTTTTCTGCTCAGGCAATATATTATGCCCGATTTGCCCTCATGACTTTTTATGAATTTTATGATGTCCTTGTCAACGTTCTTGGTCTTCGGACGCACTTCATAATATAGATTTGGCCTGTTGAATGATGATTTAAACACTTTAGCATCCAGCATTCCCAAATTCTTCTGTATGTCATGCTGCACCTTTGGCGTAGCAGTGGCTGTCAAAGCAATGATCGGACGGTTGCCTATCTGATTTATCAACGGTCTGATTCGTCTGTACTCTGGCCGAAAATCGTGTCCCCATTCCGATATACAATGCGCTTCGTCGACTGCGTAGAATGAAATCGACACCGTCGACAAGAATTCTATGTTCTCCTCTTTTGTCAGCGACTCAGGCGCGACGTACAACAATTTCGTTTTGCCCGACACAATGTCCGACTTAACTTTCTCTATTGCAGCACGGTTCAATGAAGAGTTCAAGAAATGAGCTATTCCGTCGTCCTCTCCAAAATTTCGCATAGCGTCTACCTGATTCTTCATCAAGGCGATTAATGGCGATATGACAATTGCAGTGCCGTCCATCAGCAAGGACGGCAATTGATAGCATAGCGACTTGCCGCCGCCTGTAGGCATAAGCACAAACGTGTCATTGCCGGCCATCAGATTTTCTATTATCGCTTCTTGATTGCCTTTAAAGTTGTCGAATCCGAAATAGTTTTTCAGTTCGGCTTTTAAATCAGTTTTGACTGCCATAATAATTAGAGGTTTGCTTTACTTACAAAGTTAAGGACCTATCGACAATTTGCAAAATGTTTTCGCTATATTTTCACACAAGGAGATCTAAATTTGCCTTGTTAAGCTTCTCCAATGCATATTCTCTGGTAACTACAAACTCTTTTTTCTTTGACGACGGACTTTCATACATTGCGTCGACCACAATGGTTTCCGTCAGCGAGCGAAGTCCGCGCGCGCCAAGTTTATATTCTATTGATTTATCAACAATAAGGTCAAGAGCATCTTTCTCAAAAACCAGCTTGACGCCATCCATCTCAAACAATTTCTGATACTGTTTTATTATGGCATTTTTCGGTTCCGAGAGGATTCTCCGCAACGCATTGCGGTCCAATGGCTCAAGATTGGTCAATATCGGCAATCGACCTATAATCTCAGGAATTAGTCCGAATGACCGCAAGTCTTGTGGCGCTACGTAGTTTATCAGATTTTCCCGTTTCTGCTTGCGCTCCACATTGTCAGTTCCGAAACCAACCACATATGTGTTAAGGCGCTGGGCAATCTTACGCTCAATTCCCTCAAAAGCACCGCCACAGATAAACAGGATATTTTTTGTGTCGACAGGAATCATCTTTTGCTCCGGATGCTTCCTTCCGCCTTGTGGTGGCACGTTGACCACAGAGCCTTCGAGCAACTTCAAAAGCCCTTGCTGCACACCTTCTCCACTCACGTCTCTTGTGATTGACGGGTTGTCGCCCTTTCTTGCTATTTTGTCTATCTCGTCAATGAATACGATGCCTCGTTCAGCCTGTGCCACGTCATAATCGCAAGCCTGCAACAAACGCACCAAAAGACTCTCAATGTCTTCGCCCACGTATCCAGCCTCTGTGAGTACGGTTGCATCGACAATTGCAAACGGCACATTAAGCAATTTCGCTATTGTTTTTGCCAACAACGTTTTGCCGGTTCCAGTAGGACCAACAATTATCACATTACTTTTTTCAATCTCCACCCCGTCTTCATCAACAGGCTGAAGCAGACGCTTATAGTGATTGTATACAGCAACTGACAAGTATTTTTTTGCCTGTTCCTGACCGATAACATATTGATTCAAATAATCAACAATCTCCTTTGGCTTCGGCACACTTTTCATTTCCAAGTCGAATTTGCCGCCTTTGCCGTTTATGGGCTTTGTGTCAATATACTGCGAAATCATAGCATGTGCCTGCTCGATACAATTGTCGCAGATAGCTCCCTTGCCGTCAATTGTTGGAATAAACAGCGCCGCATCTCTTTGGCTGCGGCCACAAAAACTGCACCGCATTGTCGATGTTCCAGAATCTTTTTTTGCCATTAGTTTTTATTTGGTCTCTCTTGTCAAAACTTCATCAATCATTCCATATTGCTTAGCCTCCGCCGATGTCATCCAATAATCACGGTCGCTGTCTTTTTCAACCTTCTTGAATGGCACTCCTGAATGATTCGATATGATTGTATACAGCTCTTTTTTCAATTTTTGAATCTCTCGCGCTGTTATTTCGATGTCGGAAGCCTGGCCTTGCGCACCGCCCATCGGTTGGTGAATCATAACACGCGAATGGTTAAGCGCAAAACGTTTGCCTTTTTCTCCAGCCACGAGCAACACCGCGGCCATCGACGCCGCCATTCCTGTGCAAATCGTCTTGACATCGCTCGAAATGTACTGCATAGTGTCATATATGCCAAGTCCAGCATATACAGAGCCACCAGGAGAGTTTATATAAATTGAGATATCCTTGCCCGGGTCGGAAGAGTCAAGATAAAGCAACTGGGCTTGGATTACATTTGCTGTGTAATCATCTATCTGTGTGCCCAGAAATATAATTCTATCCATCATCAATCGTGAGAACACGTCCATTTGTGCCACATTCAATTGACGTTCTTCAATAATAGTCGGAGAGATATAGCTGCTGGTGATGTTCATATAGTCGTCAACAGCGAGCCCGTTGAGTCCCATGTGTTTCACTGCGAAATCTCTGAATTCATTTTTCATATTTATCCTCTTGTTATTCTTTTTTGTTGTCTATATACGTTTTTATGTCATACAAAATTAATCAAAGACGGCTGAAGAAAAAAATTTCGAGAATATTAATTTCAGATTTATCCGAAAAGCGAGCGGAACACTTCCTCTACACGCGCCACTTCTTTAACCTCCACATTATACTGAGACACATCCACACCTTTCAAATTGTGCTTTGGCACATAAATCGTGGAAAAGCCTAATTTGTTAGCCTCTATTATGCGCTGTTCTATCCTGGTGACCGGGCGAATCTCCCCCGACAATCCGACTTCCCCTGTCAAACAAACCGTCTTTGCGATCGGCATATCGACGTTAGAAGAAAGTATCGAGCTGATAACAGCAAGGTCAAGCGCCGGATCATTGACCTTGAATCCCCCCGCAATATTGAGGAACACATCTTTCAAAGCCAATTTAAAACCGACCCGTTTCTCAAGCACAGCCAACAACATATTCATTCTTTTTGAATCAAAGCCAGTCACCGACCTCTGCGCTGTGCCGTATGCCGCAGTGCTTACCAACGCTTGCGATTCGACGAGCAATGGACGCGCCCCCTCCACTGTCACACCAATCGCGGCTCCCGACAAGTCTGAATCATTATCAGACAACAGCAGTTCCGATGGATTTGCCACTTCACGCAATCCCGATTGTGTCATTTCATATATGCCCATTTCCGACGTGCTTCCGAATCTATTCTTTATCGAGCGCAACAACCGATACATGTAATGACGGTCGCCCTCAAACTGCAGCACGGCGTCGACAATGTGTTCAAGCACCTTCGGCCCGGCTATACTTCCCTCCTTGTTGATATGCCCGATAAGCACCACTGGTGTTCCGCTCTCCTTGGCATATTTCAAAAGAGACGCCGCACATTCCCGCACTTGGCCCACACTTCCAGCCACAGATTCAAGATTGTCGGAAGCAATAGTTTGGATGGAGTCGACAACCACTATTCCTGGATTGCTGTTTTTTATGTGTTGAAATATCTTCTCCAACGACGTTTCACAAACAATGTAGCACTCTCCTCCGTCTGCACCAAGTCGGTCAGCCCGCATCTTCAATTGCTGCGCGCTTTCCTCACCAGACACATAGAGCACCTTTCTGCTCCTAATGCGTATTACGTTCTGCAAAACGAGAGTCGACTTTCCGATCCCAGGCTCTCCTCCTATTAATATTATAGAACCCTGCACCAAACCTCCACCAAGCACACGGTTCAACTCTCCGCTCGGCATCTGTATGCGCTTCTCCTCCCCAGCTTCGATTTCAGACAAGCGAAGTGGCTTCGAGTCCAATTTTGTTTCCGGGAGGAGCGATTTCCCGCCTCGAGTCTGCACAACGCGCTCTTCGACGAAAGTGTTCCAGGCTCCGCAATTCGGACACTTCCCCACCCATTTTGGCGACTCATATCCGCAATCGCTACAAAAAAACGCTATTTTATCCTTTGCCATAGCACATACTACATTGTTCTTCTTCTAAATTCTGCGACAACAATGGCTGTCGCCATCCCCACATTTAGCGATTCCGATGTCGGAGTGCCGATTGGGTATGACGGAATGAGCAACTTTCCTGTCACAAGACGTCTTATCTCCTCCGAAATCCCCTTGCCTTCATTGCCCATGACGATGAATCCCGCCTGCGCCAGCGGCGTTTCATAAATATTGTTTCCGTCAAGCAATGTTCCGTATACTGGCATTTCCTTATATGTCGCAAACAGTTCCGAAAGGCTGCAATACACGACATTCACACGCGAAACAGCCCCCATTGTCGCCTGCACCGCCTTAGGATTGTAAACGTCTACGGTATCTTTGCTACAAAACACGTCTTTGATTCCAAACCAATCGGCAATCCTCAATATGGTTCCGAAGTTTCCTGGGTCTTGGATTCCATCAAGCACTAATGCAAGACGCTTCTCCAAGCCTTTCCCAATCTGGACATCTGGCATTTCATAAACAGCGATGACGTCTGTTGCCGTTTTCAGCATCGACATCCTCTCTATTTGAGCTTTGGTTGCGACTGTCACGGGACAGCGCAGTCTACAGCCGACGCTGTCCGCCCAATCAGACGTGGCAAACAAATATCTAACCTTAAAATAATCGAGTGTGTCAATCACGCATTTTGTTCCTTCTGCGACAAAACAACGCTCCTTGTCACGATTCTTTTTCTGCGACAAGGAATGCACCCATTTTATTACTCCTGCTGAAAGTTCCATATCCACAAAGTTAACGATATTGCAAATAACATAAAAATGCTGGAGCATAAATTTTGCCGATACGCAATCGAAAGTTATCTTTGCATAAAAAAGCAGATGACTAAAGATTTCACACCAGCCCCAAATGCCATCATTGTGGACGCGGCATTCCTTAATTTTATCACATCGGATTTCAAAACTAATTTTGAGCGCATTCTAAACCGCGAGCTGAGCACCATCGATCTCTCTTCGCTGTTTACATACATTGCTTTGGACTGGGGTGTCACTCCCGGCGAAAACCAAATTGACGTTTATATTACATACAACAACGGTTGTGACAATTTCGACGTCTGCACCCCGTCTGACATTGCCGGACTGAACGGAATGGCTTTCAACGGACATCTCGGCGAATTTTCGTTCTACACATATTCAAATGAGGGGATGGCTGACTCCAACGACTTTTTCCTTGACTCTCTTCACAATCTTATGTCAGAAAAGGAGATAAAGCGAGTCGCTGTCATTGGCTTTGATGGGCGTTGCGGCGAGGAAATCGACAAAATTCTTTCTGAGAGCAACGGTAAAATAGCCACACGATTCACCATGGACAAATCTGCGAAAGGGAATGGATACGCCACTCAAATTGTCGCTTTTCCGATAATGATGGCTCTGGGAATCAAATCCGATGAATTAGGCTGATTCCCCCAAAACGAATAAGTTCCGTGCTTTTTGCATCGTTGATATTCAACGAATATGTTGCCATGTTCTTGTCGTTTCACCCATTCGATTCGCGCCCAAAAGCATAGAATGGCTTCCGAGCATCGTCCTCCCCGGTAAAATCGCACTCAGCGCCCCTCACACACGCTTCTATCCACGTCCTCCGACACACGTGACGCATAGTCGAAGATGCTCTCGCCCGGCTTTCTGCTGAAGCAAGGCTTGCTCGTCTCAGAATCATTTGTTACATTTGCGGCGAGGACGTTCGCAAGAATATCCTTGTAAAGGGTAATACCTCTGTGAGGCTGAGACGCTGCGGTTTGAAGGGTATTGCCCTTTTCTATATTATCCGCTAAAAACACCTCGTGCACATATAGTCTACTTTTATTTGCATCTTGCATTGCGCGACAAAAAACATAGTTTCGATTTTCATTATAATTTATCGGGTATGCAAAGTAATGGCTTTTAACGCCCTCTTGTCTACTGAAGTCTTGCATAGAGCCAAAATACACAGCATTGTTAAAACCTTCAGCAAGAGATGTTATTACATCAAGTTTTACTTGGCTATACCGATGCGCAAGAGAGCTTCCTACAGATGCCCTGTTTATTTCCACTAAGCCTATCTCTGTGTCATAGAAACGAGAAGTTCCGACGTTGTCTTTCCACCAGTTTCTGCCGCTTCCCTTTCTGTTGAAGTTGACAGAAATCTCTTTTGCGTCATATACTGACCTTCCTACACTGCGTCCGCTCTTCCGTGACGTGACATATGCCGCAAACCTTGCGCTGTTCTCTACTGCCCTGTTGGCGAAATCAATGGCATCGCTCAAACCGCCCCAAATTTGTGCCGCAGATATTCTCCCATCCCGCTTGATTGCTTTCGCTATCTCCGACTTCCTCTTCTCTATCTGCTTTAGGTTGACGAAGCCAGTTTCTCCACCATTCTGCATAAACTCCAAAAACAGTCTATGCGTTTCATTGGATGTGTCAAGGCTACCTTTGTTGTAACGTGCATATAGGTTCGCCATTTCCGCTGGATTGTATTTGGCGAAATTGAGATTAAAGGAACCACCATACTTAGCCCCCTCCTTGACATACACCATTGTATTTGAGTACAAGGCATCTCGCACATAGTTTGAGCCAATGAAGTCGGGGTTCAACGTGGTGTATAAGGAGGACAATTGTCTGTTCAACGCCTCGGCTCCCTCGAAGACTTTACCGACTGCGCCCGTAAGGTCTGTGTCCGGATTCGTCAAGCCATTCGCTGCCTGTGCCGCTCTTGGGCTGCCGTTGACGGTGATGATGTAAGACTTGCCATTTTGCTTCACAAGCACTTGGTGTTCGTTCAACTGCCCTTTCTCTACCACCTTATATGGGATGTCAGGTGCTTCGTTGCTTCTTTGCACCAAGTCCGGGTGTTTCTCTGCCATCTGTTTCATTTTATCCTCGAATGCCTCCATCTTTTTCGCCACCACAGATGCGCTGTCGTTAGCATCGATATTGTCGGGGAACACCGGCTTCCACTCATCTGCAACCGAGTCATATTGCAACCAGACATCGCTGACACTCGCAAGGTCGCTCGGATGGTTGCGCACAAAGTTCAACATCTTTTGTTTCACCAATACGTTGCGGTTGCCCTGCATTATCGCACTTTCCGCCATCGCCTGCATATATGCTATAGGATTGTCAGCCTTGGAGCTGCGCCCTTTGGCTGTCTTTATCGGTGCGTTGAATGCGCTGTCGCCGTGCGTCAGATAAGCGTAGGCATCCGCGCTTGTCGTTTGGTCGAATCCCCTCATAGGGATATAATTCGTGTACATACTGCTGATGTCGTTGTATGCCTCCTTCGTGAGCATACCGCTCTCATACAACTTCCTCAGCGTGTTGCCGTTCACCTCGTTTACTCGACTCCACAATTCATTTATGTCTGACCGGTCATGGCTCGGATTGTTTTCAAAAGTCTTGCGGATGTCATCGGCGGCATCCCTTGCGGCATTGAGCAAATCCACCTTCAACCGCTTCTTCTGACCACCGAGTTTACGGAGCAACAATTGGTCGTCTGTAGCCTTCATCTGCTCGTCTATGGCGTCTATCTGCGATTGTATCGACTTCACTCTGCCGTCTTCTGCCGTCAATGCCGTAAGTCCTGCATAGTCTTTGCCTTCAAGGCTTGCAACGAAATCTCCAATCGTTTTAGTACCCTTGGGATTTGCCTTTTGGTACTTGTCAAACTCTTTCTGCGCCTCTCTCTGCCGCATCACGGCATCACGCTCAAGTCCGTGCTTGGCGAACATATAGTCGTACAAATCTCCGCTCTCCTTGCCGTTGCCGCTCAGTTTGGCCACTGCCGACATCAACGGCTTGAATTGCGTCTTGGCCACTTGGTGCATCTCCTCCTTGTTCACCGACGACAGGCGGTTCTCTCCGAGTATCGGATTCTCAAAATCGGGAATGTCCT
>UMHT01021585.1_pt1 | contig 12360 bp, 6 predicted proteins | sample 1965601 | NCBI WGS metagenome assembly UMHT01 (sample SAMEA4836105, study PRJEB28245) | human gut metagenome | biome: gut microbiome; material: fecal sample | place: Denmark | collected 2008 | reverse complement strand
ATGGGAACATTAAGATTATACACTAAACAGGCTCTTTCTATTTCCGAACAAATAGAACTACTAAAAAGTAGAGACTTAAATATTGCTGATTCATCCAAGGCTGCAAAATTTCTTGGAGAGGTCAGTTATTTTCGTTTTGTCCAATACCTTCGTCCTATGGAGGCAGACAAGACTACGCATCAATTTAAGCCTAATAGTAGATTTGAAGATGCCGTAGCTCTCTATAACTTTGATATAGGGTTGAGAGATTTGATGTTCAAGGCTGTTCAACGATTAGAGATTGCTTTGCGCACAAAGATTATACAAGAGTTTTCTTTGGCTCATGGACCGTTTTGGTTCTTTGATACAAGTCTTGTTGACGATGAACACAAGTTTATTGAGAATATGAACTCCATAGATAGAGAACTTCAACGTAGCAAGGAGGACTTTATCAAAGAGCATAGGCGCAACTATGACAAGCCGATATTCCCTCCAGCATGGAAAACGCTTGAACTTGCATCTTTCGGCACGCTTTCAAAACTCTATTACAATTTCAGTGATAAGAAGTTGAAGAAGCGTGTAGCTCGTCAATTTAATCTTCCACAGCATGAGGTGTTGGAAAGCTGGATGCGTAGTGTAACTGTCCTGAGAAACTGTTGCGCTCACCACTCACGACTTTGGAATCGTTATCTTTCCAATGCTCCACAAATGAACGCTTCTTTACGTGGTGCATGGGTGAACATTGATGGTGTTGATGCGAACAAAGTATATGCTATAGCCTGTTGTATAGCATATTGGCTTGATTCCATGGGATATGGATTGGACTTCAAGAATGAACTCAAATCATTACTCGCTTCTTATCCACAGGTAGATCCGACAGCAATGGGATTCCCTGAAAATTGGATTTCGGAGCCTCTATGGAGATAACTTTATAGATAAAATACAGGCTTTCTTCTTGATATATGAACTTTTTGATGTAAATGAAAGTTAAATGCGTTAAAGATTATCCATTCCGTATCAAAATAAAACCTATATTGCCACTTTTCTACCGTTTAGAGCGTATAATACTGATAATCAACTAATAATATATTCGGAGGTTGTAATTTCTCAAACGATTTTAAACAAGAATTAATCTCCCGGTTTGGAGATAATATATGTTAAATCATTGTGAATATATTTTAGTCATTATGATATGAAAAGTATATAAGAGGGTGTGTCATAAGTCCATGACGCACTCTCATAGAGCGGGGAGTTGAAAAATCAAGATAAAGCAGCAGGTCAGCGGTTGTTTCCGAAGAGATAGCGGTGCCGATGATTTTGCCAAGTTACACTCCATCGCAGAAACTGCAGTGAAGAACGGAAATTCAATGCGTTTAAATTTGCATGTTACAAATGCAATTCTTGTTGCAGTACAGCCGTAAGACGATTACTTATGCTTATAGTGGTGCTTCAATGGGTGCTGAGTAGTTATTACTCAAATTCTATTGGAGTTTGGGTAGAGACATTGTTGCCCTTAAAGCAGAGGCTCGATGGGGTAGTAAGTTCTTTGTAAATTTAAGTCGTGATTTAAAAGAACTAAATCCAAAAGCAACTTGCTTTTCTCCAACAAATCTTTTGTATATGAAGAACTTTTTTCGACTCTATCAAGATTATAGTGAAATTACTCCCCAAGTTGGGGAGCAATTTGAAAAAGACATATTTTCATTGCCTTGGGGACATCATAAACTATTGATAGACAAGTTCCTACAGATTCCTCAAAAGGCTCTTTTCTATGTCCGTCAAACAGTGGCAAATGGTTGGAGTAGAAATGTCCTTCATAATTTCATAGACTCATCTCTGTATGAACGACAAGGGAAAGCATTGAGTAACTTTAATCGAACATTACCTGATGTCGATAGTGATTTGGTACAAGAAATAACAAAAGACCCATACAATTTTGCGTTTGCAGGCATTACCAAGCCATATAATGAGCGTATTCTCAAAGATGCTTTGCTCAACAACATCACCAAGTTCCTAACTGAGCTGGGTACAGGTCGATTTTTTTTTTGTGACTTAGAGCACGTTGGTAGGAACTATTTTGCAGTTGTGGTCTTGATTTCTCGAAAGATAAGGCTAATCTCGCACAATTCGGGGGAAATTATTCAAGTTTTTTATTTTACTGGCTTATAATTCGGAAATTTTATCTAAATTTGCAGAAATTATTAGTCTTATGGAAGATAAAGATTTCTATCGTATAAAGGTTGTTCTCGTTGAGCACAAGAGAACAGCCTGATGGCTGTCAGAAGCATTAGGCAAAGATCCTGCAACTGGCAGCAAGTGGTGTCCAACACTACACAACCATCACTTGAAACCCTATTCAAGATTTCAGAACTATTGCAAGTACCTGTACTGGAACTTATTAAGAAACAGAATATATAGAATATGACCGAACAAGAATTACAACAATATCTGCTTTCCAAATATCCAAAGGAAAACGAGGAGTGTGAATGGAAAGAATTCAAGAACATGAAGAATGACTTCAACGGAAAAGAGAAGGATGATGTCATTTCTTATGTTTCCGCCTTGTCGAATATGGAAGGCGGACATTTGGTTATCGGTGTTGTTGACAATACTTTGGAGATTGTCGGTACTAACACATACAACTACGACAGGCAAAAAGCAAAGCTCAGAATGACAGATTTGTGCGCCAACTTACCATCTGAAGGATTGCTGGTTGAAGAATTTATCACGGACGACTCGCACAAGACGGTATGGGTAATTCATATTCCAAAACACATGAAGCGTCGTCCTGTATATGCGCATAACAAGGCATGGCAGAGGTTGGACGATTCGTTGGTGGAATTGACAGATTCTCGCCTTAATGTAATACTTGACGAGCAAGATTCCGTATACGATTGGACAGCACAAGTCATCAAGGACGCTACGATAGACGACCTTGACTCCGATGCCATCCTTCTTGCTCGCGAAGGCTATAAGCAACGCTATCCAAAGTTTGCAAAGGAGTGTGATTCCTGGAGTGATAAAGTGTTTCTTGACAAGGCGTGTTTGACCATCGACGGAAAGATTACGAAAGCCACACTATTACTTGTCGGTAAAGAAGAAAAAGCACATAAACTCAATCACATTGCGCAGATTGTATGGAAATGTTTTCAAGACGGACAAACCTTTGGTGACATCTACACTATACCATTCATACGAACCACGAGTGAGTTGCTGAACAGAATAAGGAATTATCGCTTCAAGATTTACCCGAAGAACTCGCTTATTCCTGCTGAGGTGTGGAAGTATGATACGGAGAGCATTCTTGAAGGCCTTCATAATTCAATAGCTCATCAAAGGTACGAAAGCGACGCACGAATCATTGTCACGGAAGACAAGGACAAACTGACGTTCCAAAATGACGGTTACTTCTTTGAAGGAAACTATAGCCAATATATAACTGGTGAGAAAACGCCAAGGCACTATCGCAACCCAGCATTGGTAAAAGCTATGGTGAACATCAAGATGATTGACACCCAAGGTTATGGCATTCACAAGATGTTTGTGAGCCAAAAGGAACGTTATTTGCCAATGCCTGATTATGACAAATCAACAGCAACAGAAGTTGTCTTGACCTTGCCTGGTACAGTTATTGATGAGAATTATAGTCTCTTACTATTAGAAAACAAAAATATGTCTCTTACAGATGCAGTTCTATTAGACTCTGTACAGAAAGGCAAGCGCATATCGCCAGAAGCTATTGCCATGCTCCGCAAGCGCAAACTGATAGAAGGTCGTTTACCACATATCTTCATAGCAAAGGATATTGCCCAAGTAACAGACCAGAAGATAGAATATTCCAAGCACAAGGGATTGGACGACAAGAAATGTGAGGCATTATTGCTTGATTCGTTGAAGGATCATGGTTCGTTGACGAAACCTGAAATAGTGCGTCTGCTTTGGGATGTGCTGCCAGATCAACTTGATGATAAGCAGAAAGACAACAAATTGGATTATTTGCTTAAACGATTAAGGAAAGCAGGAAAAATATGGACTGAAAGAAATGAAGTTACTTCCATATGGCACCTCACGGAAAACTAATAAATTTCCGTGAGGTTACAAGCACTTTTTCCGTGAGGGATAAGCTAAGTCTACATATGTATTTGTGTTGATAATCAGTCTATTACAGTCGCAGGTAATCTTGCGGAAAATTTTTATTTCAGAAAAATTCCGTGAGGTTTCCGTGTATAAACCATCAAAACAGACTTTCATTATGGAAGACATTCAAGAGAAATACAACCATCTTCTCCAGCAGAATGAGGCTCTTCGTCAAGAAAACGAAGAGTTGGAATCGCTTCTACATGCGCACGGCATTGAATATAAGCCCAAGCACGCAGAAGAGAAAGATGCTGTATATTCACCCTTCACCTTCCCATATGTCAAACTTTCCATAGAGGAGCGTGTCGCCATTTTTCATTCCTTGTTCAAGGGCAGAGAAGATGTGTTCGCGCAAAGATGGTTCAGCAAAACAACAGGCAAGAGCGGTTACCAACCTGTCTGTATCAATGAATGGAGGCGAGGCGTATGCGACAAAAAGAAATACAAATGTGCAGATTGTCCTAACAGACATTTTGCGCCACTCACTTATCAAGACCTCTATCGTCATTTGGAGGGCAAGGACGAGAACTGTTGTGATGTTGTCGGACTGTATGCCATAATGCCCGACAACAACTGTACCTTTCTTTGTACCGATTTCGATGACAAGAGCTGTAAGTATGGCTATAAAGACGATGTTCTTGCATTTGTTGGAGTATGCAAAGAATGGAATATTCCTTATGCCATTGAACGCTCGCGCTCAGGTAACGGTGCCCATGTATGGATTTTCTTTGAGGAGCCAATTCCTGCTTTCAAGGCAAGACGATTAGGAAATGCTATCCTTACAGAGGCTATGCGACATAATGGTCGTATGTCCTTCAACTCATACGACAGATTCTTCCCAAACCAAGACAGAATGCCCGAAGGAGGCTTTGGCAACTTGGTCGCCTTGCCATTGCAGGGACAGGCTCGTAAAAGACGGAATAGTGTTTTCGTAGATGACGATTTCCTGGCGTACAAAGATCAGTGGGCTTTCCTTTATAACATCAACAAGGTGAAGGATACAGAAGTTGATATGCTGCTTAACATACATGTCTGTGAAGAACTTGGTGCACTCACAACTTCAAGTGAGAGCAAGCCTTGGGTTACTCCTATACCACAAGATATTTCCAAGGGCGATTTTTATTCCGAAATAGAAATCACTAAGGCCGATAAAATTTACATTCCGCTAAAGGCTGTTTCGGCAAAAGTTCTGAATCACCTTAAAAGAATAACATCATTCAAGAACCCAGAATTTTATAGCAAGCAGGCACTGCGACTTTCCACATATTCCACACCTCGCATCATCTCATGTTTTGACATCACTGATGACTATCTCGCCATGCCTCGCGGTTGCGAAGATGCAATACTTTCTTTCTTCAATGAGAATAAAGTAAAGTATAATACTGTTGACGAGACCAACCACGGTACGCCTATATCTGTTTCTTTTCAAGGCAAAGAACGAGAAGAACAACTGGCAGCAATCAACGCATTGCTAATGCACAGCAATGGTGTGCTTCACGCTACTACTGCATTTGGAAAAACAGTTACAGCGGCCGCAATCATTGCACGAAAAAAGGTGAGTACACTTATTCTTGTTCATTCGAAGGCATTACTTGCCCAATGGCATGAACGCCTAACGGAGTTCTTGAGTATTGACTATGTAGAATCTCCTGTGCCGAAGAAGCGTGGTCGTCGCAAGAAATTCTCTGCGATAGGTTGTCTCGACTCTACAGGCAACTCACTTCATGGCATTGTTGATATAGCACTCATCCAGTCATGTCTTGATGGCGATAGCGTAAAGCCTTTTGTTGAAAACTACGGAATGGTAATAGTAGACGAATGTCACCACGTGTCATCTGTGACATTTGAGAATGTGTTGAAGAGTATAAAGGCACATACCGTTTATGGCCTGACGGCAACTCCTATCCGCAAGGATGGACATCAACCTATCATATTCATGCAATGTGGCCCCATTCGTTTCTCTGCTGATGCTAAAAGTCAGATAGCGAAACAATCATTTGAGAGGTGTCTTATTCCTCGATTCACATCATACCGTTCCATTACTGATGACAAACGGTCTATAACGACATTGTATCAGTTGCTTTCAGAAGACGAGATACGTAATTCGCTCATAGTAGAAGATGTGTGTAAGGCTGTTGAAGCAGGAAGAACGCCAATCATTCTGACCAATAGAACTACTCATGTAACCATGTTAGCCGAAATGTTGAGGGACAAAGTGAAGAATGTTGTGACATTGATCGGGACAGGAAATGCGAAAGAGAAACTGGAGACGCTGCAACACCTGCATGAGATATCCAGGGAAGAACCTTTGGTAATAGTCGCAACGGGAAAATATGTAGGCGAAGGTTTTGACTATCCTCGCCTTGACACCCTTTTCCTTGCTCTGCCCATTTCATGGAAAGGTCTTGTCGCCCAATATGCGGGCCGACTGCACCGCGAAAACGAAGGAAAGACAGATGTGCGCATCTATGATTACATTGACATTCATGAACCTGTCTGCGACAATATGTATAGGAAGCGACTGAAGGGTTACGCTTCCATTGGATATAAAATCATTTCCCGACATTCACCCACATTGTTTGACAATGTAAAAGATATAGGTATACCAGTTTGTAAGGATCAGATATTCAACGGTAGAACATTTTTCCGCCCTTACTCTTCAAGTATAGGAGATGCCAAGCGCTCCATCGTTGTTTCTTCTCCCAAGTTATATAGGGTAGAGCGTAGTGTTTTGGTCAACCAGTTGAGTGAGTTGGCTCATATTGGAATCGAAGTTCTCGTTATCACGACAGCAAGTAACCCTGAAACAGAATACCTTTTGCAAAGAGGATTGTCTGTAAGAATATTGCCAGAAGTAAAACTGTGCACAACCATCATAGACAAAGACATCGTATGGTATGGCGCTGTAAATGCTCTTGGCTATGCAACAGAAGAGGACAATGTGATAAAAGTGGTAGACAACAAACTTGCCAATGAATTGTTAGAAGTTCTGCTCACTTCCTAATTCCTGCGTAAACAATGCGTAAACAAACTGTTTGAGTCATGGATATCCAATGGTATGCCACAAAATGACAAATAGAGATAACTCGTTGATAATCAATGAAAGTGCATAATAACGAAATATCACGGACTATCATTCTATTGGTCTCATAATCGAGCTAAAGGAAATAGATAGTTTGAGTATGGATAGAGTGCTAGAGAAGTTAGGAAAGTACCCTTGTTTAGAATGGGCGATAGCATTGATTCCAGATTTCAACATTTCAAAGATCGATATTTGCCCTTTTTAAAGTGGGCTCATTTTTCATGTATTATTCTTGTATCTTGTGCAGATACAAGGGTTGTCTATCGAGAGGGTGTGTCATAAGTCTGTGACGCACCCTCATTTGTTTATACGACTTTATCCGAACAGGTCGTCCATTGTAATTTGTACTTGAGCCAAGGCTGCATACTGTGTAAGGCGCACGCCAAAAGTAGTAATCATCGTTGTGATAATACCACTTTTTATCCCTGTTTCTGCCACGAAATCAGCCATACGATTACGAATGCGCATATCCTCCTCCTTAGTGATCGTGTAAGGCATCTGCGAATACTTGATTTCGCATAGATTCACGAGATTATCGGCACGTTCTATCAGTAAGTCGATTTGCGCAGCTGGCTTTGAAACCTTACTTCGCCAAGAATAATACTCGGTATGGATTTGGTCTATCCCCAAGAAATGCTTGATTTGAGGAATATGCAACATACAAACTCGCTCAAAAGCCAAGCCATACCAAGTATTTTGACGAGGTTTTCCCATCAAGTGAGTCCAATATCCCGTGTCCGTCGTACCAGGATGGCAAAACGTCATATAAAATAATGTATAGAGGTCGGTAAGCTGAAAGATTTGATCTTTCTGCTTTATCTTCTTATCCCTGGTATTATACCCTCTTACGAAATCGCAATTTATCAATTCACTAAGAACCTTTGTCAAAGTTCCACCCGATTTCAGCTTCAATTTCTCCATGATTTCCTTTCGGGTCATACCTTGTCTGCATGAGGCAAGTACCTCTATGACACGCATATAGGCCTCAGAATTTCTAAACAAGGACGAATATAGTCTTCCATATTCTCGCTTCAGTTCAGCGTGGGATGAGAAAAACAATCTGTCGACATTCCCTTCCACACCTTGCTTTTTATCCAACAAACTGAGATAATAAGGCACCCCACCAAGGATGCTATATATCTGAAGGATAGAAATGCGAGTCCATGAGAATCCATAAGCTTGCAGCAGCAGTTCCGTCTCACGAAGAGTAAAAGGAGCAAGATACATCTCGTGCGTTATCCTATTATGAAGCCCACCATGACTATCTATCAGATTAGCTATCATCCACGACGTGGCACTGCCACAAACGATAAGCATGATTTCACTTTGGTAAGCTGCCCATCCGTTCCAAAAGTGCTCAAAAGCCTGTTGGAAACCAGATTTCGGCGTATCCAAGCATGGTAGTTCATCGATAAAAACAACGAGTCGTTCTCCTTTCATTTTTGCCTTTAACAACTGTTTTAATGCCTCAAAAGCCTCTGTCCAATTCGTAGGAATAGGCTGTTTGGAATCTCCATATTCCCTCAGCGCAAACCCGAAATTAGAGAGCTGCGCCTCAGCTGGTGCCTCTATAGACCCAGACATATCAAAGGCAAACTTATCACGGAAGAGATTTCTCACAAGATAAGTCTTGCCGATACGACGCCTGCCATATACAGCCACAAACTCAGCTTTGCCAGAATGATAATATTCTGTCAACAGCTCGATTTCTTTCTTTCGTCCGATAATTTGCTCCATACCTTTTTTATCTAACTTTAATGATGGTGCAAATATAAGATAATTATCCGAGAAAAACAAGGATTCTTTAGCCAAATCGATGAATTTTAACTCGATTTGGCTATAGAATAGGTTATACTTTAGCCAAATCGAGCAATTTCCCTTCGATTTGGCTATAGAACGCCTTGTAGTTACCTTTCTATTTCATCCTTTCAACTATCCCTTAGAACTGATAATAAACTGAGCCCACTTTAAAAAGTAAGGCTGTTTAAAATGTTTATATTTCACGAAAATAATCTCTGATTTATGCCGTTATCTGGAGTGTTTTTCGTATCTTGCCATACTTAAAGAAGTTTTCTGCAAAAATACAAATCTTTTGCGGAAAGGCAAAGCCCGAGCTTGTGAAAGTTTGGGCTTTGTTGTAAATAAAAATGTTTTTTAAAGATTTCGTATCTGTGAAAAGGCAAAAAATAAAAAGGGGTGCGTCACAGACTTATGACACACCCTCTTCTATTTTCCTATCATATCTATAGTTGTGCCGTTAAGTTAAGTAGTCAAATAGTCTTCAAGTAAGAATGGGATGACTCCGACATATATTACTCCATCATCATCTACCCACATCTTTTGGCTACCATCGAGTACTACAATTTTACGGAAGAAGTCGTCTGTGTTATGCAGAGAGAATGTTTCTTGTTTTTTCTTTTCGGGAGTGTTGACATTTAAGGCAGATTGAATATATACCTTTTCGCTGCCAATGTTGACTACAAAATCAATTTCATATAGACATCGTTTGCGTTTGCCGTCAAGCATTTGGTCAACCTCTACAACTCCAACATCAACATTGTACCCTCTATGCAAAAGTTCGTTATACAACATATTCTCCATTAAATGTGAGCGTTCTTGCTGCCTAAAGTTTAGCTTGGCATTTCTTAATCCAAGATCAACTGCATAGTACTTCTGGATGGTATTGAAATACTTCCTTCCTTTGACGTTATATCTTTTTGCACTGTTAAAAAGAAAGGCATCTTCCAGATAGTCGAGATAGTTTTTTATTGTGTGATCTGAAGTTGACTTATCTAATAGTGAAGCAGCTGTACATGCCAGTTTATGGGGGGGTGGTCAGTGATCCTATAGATGAGGATAGTGCATCTACTAAAGCACTTAGAACAACATCGTCTTTTAGCTTGTATCTTTCCACAATATCCTTCATATATACATTTGTAAAAAGTCCTTGTAGATACTTGGCTTTTTCTTTCTCATCTTGCTCTAAAACAGCTAAAGGCATGCCGCCATACATCATATATTGTTCGAGAGCATCTGCTTTTTCTAATTTGGAATATTCAAAGAATTCTTTAAAGGTTAAAGGAAAAATCCGAATCTCTGTACCACGATCTCGAAAGTTGGTCACTATGTCTTTTGATAGCATTTTTGAATTAGAACCTGTAACATAGATGTCAAGATTTGGGCGAGACATCAGGTCATTCAGTACATCATAGAAAGTAACATATAGCATATCTTTGTCTTCCTCTGGTACTAAAGATTCATCTATATCCGTATTCTTTACTTTATATGATAATTGAATTTCATCTATCATCACGTAATATTTCTTATCTTCAACTCCTGTTTGCTCTATTATATAGTCATACAGTTTGTTGGGATTTCTGAACTGGATGTTGGATTTTCTGTCTAATGCAAGTTCTACAAAGCTATCAGCACTGACGCCACCCTCTATAAGCTTTTGCTTAAAAAGGGTGTTTAGTAGGTATGATTTTCCGCAGCGTCTGATGCCGGTGATAATCTTTACCTTTCCATTCCATCTTTTCTGCATAAGCAGAGATATGTATTCCTTTCGCTCTATTACCATATTTTTAACTTTAGACGATTCTTACTGCAACTTTTGTCGCAATTGCGACTGTTTTTGCACTGCAAAGATAGACATTTATATTGAAATTCCCAAATCTTACTGCAACTTTTGTCGCAATTGCGACTGTTTTTGCAGTAGAACGCGGAAAATATGCATATTGACTTATACTATAAAAAGTTTCCAACCAAAAGGCGATATTTCTATGACAATCCAAGCAGTTGAAGCATCCTCCTAATATGCGAGCTATCAGTCCATCATTAGGTTCTTGTTTTATTTCTTCTTTGTTCATGCAAAAACAGTTCCGCTACTTTTGGTTATCTTTCAACCCCTTTTCCAATTCCTCGATAGTCGGCATAGATGATTTGAAGTTTTTCGGGAAGAGTTTGGAGAGCTGATATTCCGATATACCCATTGGTTCCTTGTATGACTCCAAGGCATATTTAGCCACTACGTTGTCTTTGTCCTTACAGATAAGCAAGCCAATGGTAGGGTTGTCGATGTCGGTCTTGAACTGATGGTTGATGGCTGACACATAGAAACTTAGTTGCCCCAAGAATGATGGATGGAACGACTGGGCTTTTAGCTCGATGACCACATAGGCATGGAGGTGGGCATTGTAAAACAACAAGTCTGGGAAGAATTCCTGTTGTCCTACCTCCAAACGGAATTGTCAGCCCATATACGAGAAGCCTTTTCCGAGTTCCAAGAGGAAACGAGTCACATTGTTCACCAATTCATCTTCGATGTCTCGCTCGTCAAATTTCTCTCTCAGATTGAGGAAGTCAAATTGATACGGATCTTTTGTCATTTGCTGTGCTAAATCGCTCTGCATAGCAGAAAGTGTAGATTGGAAATTTGTAACAGCTTTGCCATCACGCTCATATAGGTCTGTGTCGAGCCAATTAAGCAATGCATCACGCCCCCAGTTATTTTCCCATGTCTTTCTTACAAAGAACAGGGCTTTGTTCATATCATCCTTACATTTGTCAATGATACGGCGATGATGGTCCCAAGGAATGGAGAGCAACATCTTGAAATCATCAACAGGCTGTTGACGTTTTTTAGATTGTTCCGCAACTTGCGGAACATTTGAGCCTGACAACGAATCAGAGAAAAGTTCCGCAGTCTGCGGAATATTTCTATATAGAGGAGCATAGAGTTTGAAAAACTTACTCATATAGCGCAAGTTTATAGGCGAGAAACCTTTTACCCCTGGCATCTCGTTCTTCAAGTCCTGACTGAGATTCTTATAAAAGCCAGAGCCGTAAGTATTGGCATATTGTTTGGCTTCGATGTCTCGTCCCAATTTCCAATAGAAGTCCAACAAATAGCTGTTGGTGGCACACGATGCTTTAAGGCGATGGCTATAGAATCTTTCTTTCAATTCTACAAGCCAGTCCTTATAGTCACTAGTATCATGAAGGACTACAGATAAGTCTATATTGTTCTTTGCCATTATTCCAAAACATTTAATGTTACAAATATAATGTTTTATCTTGATAATCAATCAGAAAAAATGAATAATTGGCATATATTGCTACTATTTAGGGTCTGCTGAATTAATTTCGAGTCATAGACAGAG
>UMHT01018914.1_pt1 | contig 12498 bp, 10 predicted proteins | sample 1965601 | NCBI WGS metagenome assembly UMHT01 (sample SAMEA4836105, study PRJEB28245) | human gut metagenome | biome: gut microbiome; material: fecal sample | place: Denmark | collected 2008 | reverse complement strand
GGATTGGCAAAGCCACCCTCACACCCATCAGTTTTCTGAACTTTTCTATGTTATCAGTGGAAAAGGTGTATTTTACATTGAAAATGATACGGTTTCTGTATGTGCAGACGATCTGATAATCATAAATCCACATATTGAACATACGGAAAAAACGATGTCAAACGATCCTATGACCTATATTGTATTTGGTGTAGAAGGGCTCGCTTTCTATTTTAATTCCCAAAACGCTGCTAACCCAAAAGGATACAGCTACTATAATTATGGTTCCGCCAAAACACACTTTATTAATTTTTCCCAGATTATGATAAAAGAATTTAATGCAAGAAAGCCAGGTTTTGAAGCAATCTGTCATGGTCTCCTACAGGTTTTGCTTGTTTATATTACACGCGAACAGCATCTTTCTGTCATATCTGATACCACTTTGCAAATATCAAAGGAATGTTTTGTTGCGAAAAAATATATTGATGCTAATTATGCAAAAAATATTACTTTAGATCTGCTCGCTGAAATCACCCATATCAACAAATTTTATTTATCACATTCTTTTACGGAGTATGTTGGAACATCCCCCATCAATTACCTGATGGAAACCAGACTCGCTGCAAGCAAAGAACTATTGCTCAGCTCCAGTCGCTCGATTGCAGAAGTTGCATCCAGCACAGGTTTTTCATCACAGTCGTATTTTTCGCAGATTTTCCGAAAGAATACAGGTATGTCACCCCTGCAATACCGTAAACTGAAACAAACAGATTCGAAAACCATGCAGGATGATTCCTATTATATTTGAAAATTTTATAGAAACATATAGACTTAATTGATCATTTCATGCACAAAATGATACACATTTTCTTTATTACGACAAAACAAAAAAATCCGCCAAAGCCCCACTGCATAGAAATGCAGTCCCAGTCTTTGACGGATTTTCTTATTCATTTTATTTCTGGTTAATATAGTTGACCAGTCCCTCACAGTCAATAATTTTCTGCATGAACGGCGGGAACGCCTGGCCCTGATATGAGGTACCCTTTGTCACATCTGTGATCACACCTGTGTCAAAATTAACTTCCACTTCATCACCAGCTTCGATCTCTTTTGCCGCCTGCGGGCATTCGATGATCGGAAGTCCGATGTTGATCGAATTGCGGTAAAAAATACGCGCAAATGTCTCTGCAATGACACAGCTCACACCGGCTGCCTTGATGGCAATCGGCGCATGCTCTCTGGATGAACCGCATCCAAAGTTTTTATTTGCCACCATGATATCTCCTGCTTTGACATTCTTTACGAAATCTTTATCGATATCTTCCATACAGTGCAATGCCAGTTCCTTCGGATCAGAAGAATTTAAGTATCTTGCCGGAATGATGACATCGGTATCTACGTTGTCTCCGTATTTGAATACATGACCTTTTGCTGCTTTCATGTTTACTCTCCTTTTTCTTAAACCTATGCTACTTCATCCGGTCCTGAAAGTTTTCCGGTAATCGCACTTGCTGCCGCTACTGCCGGGCTGGCAAGATAAATCTCAGACTCCACATGTCCCATTCTTCCTACGAAGTTACGGTTTGTGGTGGAAACGCAGCGCTCATGCTCTGCAAGGATTCCCATATAACCACCAAGACAAGGTCCGCAGGTCGGTGTACTTACAACTGCACCAGCCTCGATAAAGATCTTAAGCAGCCCTTCTTCCATCGCATCAAGGTAAATCTGCTGTGTTGCCGGGATTACGATCACACGCAGTCCTTTTGCTACTTTTTTGCCTTTTAAGATAGAAGCTGCCACACGCAGGTCATCCATTCTTCCGTTTGTACAGGAACCGATCACTACCTGGTCGATCTTGATGTCGCCGACCTCGTCGATCGTCTTTGTGTTCTCCGGAAGGTGTGGGAATGCAACAGTAGGTTTTAAAGTACTAAGATCGATTGTATAAGTTTCCTCATACTCTGCATCCTCATCTGCCTCGTAGACAACATATGGACGTTTGGAATGTGCCTCCATATATTCTTTTGCAAGATCATCTACCGGGAAAATACCATTTTTTCCACCTGCTTCGATTGCCATATTTGCAATCGTAAAACGATCATCCATTGAAAGGTAAGAAATGCCATCTCCAACAAATTCCATTGATTTGTAGAGTACACCATCCACACCGATCATTCCAATGATATGTAAAATGATATCTTTTCCGCTGATCCATTTTGCAGGTTTGCCGGTCAGGACAAATTTGATCGCTGCAGGTACTTTAAACCATGCTTTTCCAGTCGCCATACCAGCCGCCATATCGGTACTGCCGACTCCGGTGGAAAATGCACCCAGCGCACCGTAAGTACAGGTGTGGGAATCCGCACCGATAATGACATCGCCAGCCACGGTAAGACCTTTCTCCGGCAGCAGTGCATGCTCTATTCCCATCTCTCCTACATCAAAATAATTTGTAATATCATGCCGGCAGGCAAACTCTCTGACGCATTTGCAATGCTGTGCAGATTTGATATCTTTATTTGGCACAAAATGATCTAACACAAGTGCGATCTTATCCTTATCAAAGACACCGTCCACCTTCATTTTATCCATTTCATGAATCGCCACCGGTGAAGTAATGTCATTGCCTAAAACCAGATCCAAATCTGCCTCAATAAGCTGTCCGGCACTGACTGATGGAAGTCCTGCATGTGCTGCAAGGATTTTCTGTGTCATCGTCATCCCCATGGGTATATCCTCCTAAAAAATTAAAATCTGTGTCAGGAATGGTGTGTGCCCGTTCCTTTTTTGTGTGATGTGTGTGTAGAACAACACTCGCTGTCCTATCTGTATGTTATTCTAACACAGGTATTACTATAATAAAAATACATAATAAATATATTTGCCATAACTAAACTTCATGGTATAATAAGAAAAATTATTGATGTATCCAGTATCAGAAAGGAATTTTATCATGAACCAGAATTTATCATATTACCGGATTTTTTATACCGTTGCAAATACCGGCAACATTTCAAAGGCTGCAAAAGAACTCTACATCAGCCAGCCTGCCATCAGTAAATCCATCCAGAAATTAGAGGAAGGTGTCGGCTGCAAGCTGTTTTCTAGAAGTTCCCGCGGCGTTGTCTTAACCGATGAGGGAAAACTGCTCTACGACCATGTGAGCAGCGCCTTTGAGACTTTAACCCTCGGTGAGGAAAAATTAAAACGCTCCATTGAACTCGGTGTCGGCCACTTAAAGATCGGTGTCAGCGCAACCCTCTGTAAATATCTGCTGCTTCCTTATTTGCAGGAATTTATAAGACAGAACCCGCATGTCTCTATCTCCATCACCTGCCAGTCGACCAACGAGACACTCGAACTGCTCGAGGACAATAAGATCGATATCGGTCTGGTAGGAAAACCGGATAATTTAAAAAATATCAATTTTGATTTTCTCGAGGAGATCGAAGATATCTTTGTCTGCACCAAAGACTATCTGCGGAATTTGCGTGCGCGCGGCGTCCACAAGGATCAGATTCTGACAAACTCAACACTGATGCTGCTCGATAAAAACAATATGACACGCCAGTATATCGACGACTATCTTTCCGACAACCAGATTCAGGTCAAAGAATCCATCGATATCTCCAGCATGGATCTTTTGATCGACTTTGCCCGTATCGGTGTCGGTGTTGCCTGCGTCATCAAAAGTTTTGTAAAAGAAGACCTGTCTTCCGGTGCTTTAGTAGAAATCCCGCTTGGCATCCCAATCCATAAGCGTGAGGTCGGTTTTGCCTATAAAACAACGACAAAACCTTCCAAAACACTCGGGGAATTTATCCGGTTTTATAAAAACTTTTAAACTTTATTTCTTTTCAAAACTATATAGCCATATTCGCAAAGCCAACTGGCTCAATAAACTTTACTTTTTCTCAAAACTATACAGCCAATTCGCTTTTAAGAAGTAAATCAAAAAGATCACCGAACTGATTGACCAGGTCAGCGGGTACGCCCAGAAGATGACCTGGATTTTCGGGATAAAATGCACGGTAACCGTGATGTATGTAATCCTTATGATACACCAGGATGCAAGCATGACAAACATCGGTACTGTGGATTTTCCTGCACCGCGCATAATACCGGCAATACAGTGGGAAAATGCCAAAAAACAGTAAAATAATGCCTCTACATGTGCCTGTCTGGTGGCAAATTCAACCACCTGTGCCTCACTGTTAAACGCTGCAGCAAGCTGCGGAATTGCAAAATAGACAATCACACCAACCAGTTCCGCAAGCACGGTGGAGCATGCAATGCCAAAATATGCACCCCTCTTAGCTCTGTCATACTGTCTTGCACCGAGATTCTGTCCGATAAACGTTGTGAGTGACATAGCAAAACAGGTGATCGGCAGAAATGCAAAGCCTTCTATTTTCGAATAAACACCACATCCTGCAACCGCCATCACTCCAAATTTGTTAATATTCGTCTGTACAATAATATTTGCAAATGAAATGATGGAATTCTGCATACCGGACGGCAGTCCGATCCCTATGATCTGTCCTAACATTCCCTTATGAAAACGTATCTGCGAGATCTGCACCTGATAAACATCTTTGGTCCGCATCAGACGCATCATACATAAAAATGCACTGGAAAACTGTGAAATAATCGTTGCAAGTGCTGCAGCACCGACACCAAATCCTAACAATCCGACAAATAATAAATCCAGTATAATATTAACGATGGATGAAAAAATCAGATAATAAAGCGGATGTCTGCTGTCTCCGACTGCCTGCAAAATCCCCATCACGATATTGTACATAACAAAAGCGATCGATCCGGCAAAATATACCCTGAAGTATACAATAGAATTTGGCAGTACCGACTCCGGCGTTCCCATCAGAACAAGAATCTGGGGAGCTAGGATCATCCCGATCGCGGTCAGAATACAGCCGGACACCAGACCAAATGCAATATTGGTATGTACCGCTTTTTTCAATCCTTCATAATCTGCTGCTCCAAAATATTTCGAAATGACAACGCCGGCACCAACTGCAATTCCATTAAAAAAGCCGACCATCAGAAATATCAGACTACCGGAAGAACTGACAGCTGCAAGAGCATCACTGCCAAGAAAATTACCGACGATCAGAGAATCGGCGGTATTATATAACTGCTGAAACAGGTTCCCTAAAAAGAGGGGGATTGCAAATGACACAATCCCCTTCCAGATGGAACCCTCTAATAAGTTTGTTCCTTTTTTCATCTTATTTCATTACAATATTGACAATTCTTCCCGGAACGTAAATCTCTTTTACAATGTTTCCAGTCAGCTTATCTGCAATTGATTCTTTTGCTTTTGCAATAACATCATCTTTTGCGTCATTTCTGCCGATTGCCAATGTTCCTTTCGTTTTTCCATTGATCTGTACTGCGATCTCAACCGTATTTTCAACTGTTTTTGCCTCGTCAAATTCCGGCCATTTCTGCTGGTATACATAACCTGTTCCGCCAATGATCTGCCAGAGTTCCTCTGTGATATGCGGAGCAACCGGGTTTAACAGAATTAAGAGTGTCTCATACTCGCCCTTAGTCACAGCATTTTTCTTATAGAACTCGTTAATCAAAGCCATCATTGCCGCGATCGCGGTATTGTATTTCAGATTCTCATAATCGCTGCTGACTTTCTTGATGGTCTGATGCATCTTTGTCTCAAGTTCTTTGGAATATCCGGTTTCTTCTGTCATGATGTCCTGTAACTTCCATACACGCTCTAAGAAACGACGGCAGCCTTTTACACCATCTTCAGACCAGGATGCACTTAAATCAAATGCTCCGATAAACATTTCATATGTTCTTAATGTATCTGCACCATACTCTCTTACGATATCATCCGGATTTACGACATTTCCTCTGGATTTTGACATCTTCTCTCCGTTCTCACCAAGGATCATACCATGGGAGGTACGTTTCTGGTAAGGCTCCGGACATGGAACTACTTTCTCATCATACAGGAATTTGTGCCAGAATCTGGAATATAACAGATGAAGTGTTGTATGCTCCATACCTCCATTGTACCAGTCAACCGGCATCCAGTATTTTAATGCTTCCGGACTTGCAAGCGCCTCATCATTGTGCGGATCGGTATATCTTAAGAAATACCAGGAAGATCCAGCCCACTGCGGCATGGTATCTGTCTCTCTCTTTGCAGAACCACCACAGCAAGGACAGGTTGTATTTACCCAGTCTGTCATCGCAGCAAGTGGAGACTCTCCATTATCCGTCGGCATATAACTTTCTACCTCTGGAAGCATCAATGGCAGTTCACTCTCCTCGATCGGCACATAACCACATTTATCACAGTGAACGATTGGAATCGGCTCACCCCAGTAACGCTGACGTGAGAATACCCAGTCTCTTAATTTATAGTTGGTCTTTGCTGTACCAATACCTTTTTCCTCTAAAAATGCAATCATTTTTGCCTTTGCATCTTTTACTTCCAGTCCGTTTAAGAACTCAGAATTGATCAGAACACCGGTTGCAACATCTGTAAATGCCGCTTCGTTGATGTCAACTTCCTCACCATTTTTTGCAACAACCTGTACCATTGGAATATTGAACTTTTTGGCAAATTCCCAGTCCCTCTCATCATGTGCCGGTACTGCCATGATCGCGCCTGTTCCGTAAGACATTAATACATAATCGGAAATCCAGATCGGGATTTCTTTTCCGGTTACCGGATTGACTGCCATAAGACTGTCAATCTCCACACCCGTCTTATCTTTTGCAAGTTCTGAACGTTCAAAATCGGATTTCTTTGCAGCTTCCTCACGGTATGCAGCAATCGCATCCCAGTTCTTTAACTCGTCTTTATATTTATCAATGATCGGATGCTCCGGGGATACAACCATGTAAGTAGCACCAAATAATGTATCACAACGTGTCGTATAAACACGGAGTTTGTCCTCTTTTCCGGCGATCGCAAAATCTACCTCTGCACCCTGTGATTTACCGATCCAGTTTTTCTGGGAAACCTTGACACGCTCGATATAATCTACATCATTTAAGCCCTCTAACAGTTTCTCAGCATAATCAGTGATCTTTAACATCCACTCGCTCTTTACCTTGCGGACAACCGGAGCACCACAACGCTCGCAGACACCGTTCACAACTTCCTCGTTTGCCAGGCCTACTTTACAGGAAGTACACCAGTTGATCGGCATCTCTTTTTTGTAAGCAAGTCCTGCTTTAAATAGTTTTAAGAAAATCCACTGTGTCCATTTGTAATAACTCGGATCTGTAGTGTTGATCTCTCTGTCCCAGTCAAAAGAATAGCCTAAAGAATGAAGCTGCTCTTTGAAACGTTTTACATTGTTTTCAGTTACGATCTTCGGATGAATCTTATTTTTGATCGCATAGTTCTCAGTCGGAAGTCCGAATGCGTCCCATCCCATCGGATAAAGTACGTTATAGCCCTGCATTCTGCGCTTTCTTGCAACAATATCAAGTGCTGTATAAGGTCTCGGATGACCTACATGAAGTCCCTGTCCTGACGGATACGGAAATTCTACCAATGCGTAATATTTTGGTTTGCTGTAGTCGTCTGTCGCAGCAAAAGCCTTATTATCATCCCAGACTTTCTGCCATTTTTTCTCAACGACTTTGTGATTGTAAAGTTCTGACATATAATCCTCCTTGTTTTCCGAAGGAAAATGCGAGTCCTCTGACGAGCAGAGGATTTTCCTCCTTGTTTTGCGGAGCAAAATGCGACTGCCTTTGCAGGAGCAGAGCATTTTCCTCCTTGTTTTCCGAAGGAAAATGCAATTTTACCATGTAAAATTTTCCTCTGACGAGCAGAGGATTTTCCTCCTTGTTTTGCGAAAAAAAACTCCGTCTCGGAAGACATTTTCAAATAAAAATATCTTTAGAGACGAAGTCTGTCTTACTCCGTGGTACCACTCTAATTCGTATTCTTATGATTTCATAGAAAATAAAAATACGCTCTTATGATCCTTAACGCGGACAACACGCTTTTGCTTACTCACTGTAACTGGCAGCTTGGGCAAAAGGACTCAAAGGTGAGTTGGGAATTTCACTTTACTGCCTCACAGCATCCGGCAGCTCTCTGAGAAAGCAAAAAATTCTTACTATTCCTTATCAAAGTCTGATGTATTTTATTCACAACATGATTTATTTTATCATATACCCTGTTTTTGTCAAGTATTGAAACAAAAAAGAGCCACCACAAACAGTAACTATGTGATGACTCTTTCAATCGATTCAAAATTAGTTGTTGATTAATTTATCTTCTTCATTGTTCCAGCTATACAGTTTACGGATCTCTTTACCAACCTGCTCTGATGGATGCTCTGCAGCTTTCTTTCTCATAGCTTTGAAGTGAACCTGACGTCCTGCCGGAGACATATCCAGTAAGAAGTCTTTTGCAAATGTACCATCCTGAATATCGGAAAGGATCTGTTTCATTGCCTTCTTTGTATCCTCTGTGATGATCTTCGGTCCTGTAATGTAATCACCATACTCTGCTGTGTTGGAGATAGAATATCTCATTCCCTCGAAACCTGACTGGTAGATTAAGTCTACGATCAGTTTCATCTCATGGATACACTCGAAGTATGCATTTCTTGGATCATAACCAGCTTCGCATAATGTCTCGAAACCTGCCTGCATTAATGCACAGACACCACCGCAAAGAACTGCCTGCTCACCAAAAAGGTCTGTCTCTGTCTCGGTACGGAATGTTGTCTCAAGAACACCGGCTCTTGCTCCACCGATACCAAGTGCATATGCTAATGCAAGATCCTGTGCTTTTCCTGTTGCATCCTGCTCAACAGCGATCAGACAAGGTGTTCCTTTTCCAGCCTGATACTCAGAACGTACTGTATGTCCCGGAGCTTTCGGAGCGATCATAGTAACATCTACATCCTTTGGAGGTACGATACATCCGAAATGGATATTGAAACCATGTGCAAACATTAACATATTGCCTGCCTCAAGGTTTGGCTCGATATCTTTTTTGTACATATCTGCCTGTTTTTCATCGTTGATCAGTATCATGATGATATCAGCTTTCTTTGCTGCCTCTGCTGTTGTATATACTTCAAATCCCTGTTTCTCAGCTTTTGCCCAGGATTTGCTTCCTTCATAAAGACCAATGATAACATGGCATCCGGAATCTTTTAAGTTCAATGCATGTGCATGTCCCTGACTGCCGTAGCCGATAATTGCGATCGTCTTTCCGTCTAAAAGTGAAAGGTTACAGTCTTCCTGATAAAATATTTTTGCTGCCATAATTAATTTCCTCCAGTTTTGGTTTCTTAATAAAAATATGCATTTGCATATTCTTATCTGCTTATTTTGTTATAATGATACTCTTTTGCCGTCTTCGTCTAACATAACGACATCGGAAATGCCTCTCGACAATCCGGTCAGTCCGGTACGTGCAAGCTCTAATATCTCATATCCGGACAAAAGATCAAGGAAAGCATCTAACTTATCCTGATGTCCTGTCAGCTCGATCACCATCGAATCATGGGTCACATCTACAACTTTTCCATGAAAGATCTCCGTTACATTTAAGATTGGCTGGCGTTCTGTATCTTTCGCACGAATCTTAACCAAGATCAGTTCTCTTGTCACTGACGAGCCATTTTCAAGTTTTTTGATATCAACAACATCTTCCAACTTTGCAAGCTGTTTCTCAATCTGCTCTAAGATCTGCTCATCACCGGTCGCAACGATCGTAATCCTTGTATATCTCGGATCTGCGGTCACACCGGAAGAAAAACTGTCAATGTTGTAACCTCTTCTACTGAAAAGTCCTGAAATATGACTTGTCACACCCGGGTTATTCTCCACTAATAGAGATAATACCTGTTTTCTCATTCTGCATCTCCAATAGTTTAATACTTTAATCACACATCACACTAAAGCTATGATATCACATCGAAATTTTTTGTCAATAAACAATTTTTGTCCAGTCAAAATCTTAGTCTCATTTTCAGATAAATTTTGCGGTAATGATCCATATAACCGCAGCAGCAACAAACCAGACACCAATCTGTCTGATCCGCTTTTCGGCATTCAGATCACCCCTCTGGTCTTTTCTTGTACATACTCCTGGCACGATTGCCATAAGAAGTCCTGTAAAAAGTAATACCATCCGAATCAATAACATTTTTTACTCCCTATATCTTATATCACAAAACTTTAGATTGCAGTGCACGTCCGAAAAATCAATGATTTTCCGGACTGACGGGCATTTGCCCTATCACATGAAAATAAAGCAAAAAAATGTCTGCAAGCAGCCATTTTTTGCTTTACTTTCATGTGGCACTGCTCATTGCTTACTCATATCATAATCTCTGTATTTTCTTTGCTCTTCTCAATGATATGGTTCAATTTGCGGAACGGTATCGCTACAAGAAGTCCAATGACCAGTGAAATAACCAGATAAATTGCAAGTTTTCCGACATAGATCCAGTAATTCATCTGATAGATTCCGCCAATTGTCTCTCTCATGGCATTCATTCCATATGGGAACGGCAGGTATTTATAAAGCGACTGGTAAACCTGCGGCAGCGTCTCAATCGGGAATGTTCCACCCGCACCGGCTACCTGAATAACCATGACAACAATTGCAAGTGCCTCACCGACATTTCCAAATGCAACCGTGAGTGAATAAATAAACAGTGTGAAAACAAAACTGCTGACTGCGGCAGCAACCCAGAATAAAAACGGATTATGACACTGTATCCTTACATAAAACAGATCTCCAAGTACTGTGATCAGCGTCTGCACCTGCCCTACCAGGAAAAAGAGAATATAACGCCCGAAATATGCCTGGTATGGTTTGATATCTGTGATTCCTTCTTCTGGTTCTACTTTTACATGAATGATCGCCACCAGGATCAGAGCCCCTACCCACAGTGCCAGTATCGTATAAAATGGAGCCATGGCAGATCCATAATTTTCAATCTCATAAATTCCAACCGTATCAAGGTTTACCGGAGATGAGATAAAGTTTCCAAGCTGCTGCGGATCTGTTTCGAGTATCTCCATAAACTGTTTGTACTGTTCATCCTGACGCAGTGTCGTAAAATCTGTGATGATCTGCGTAAGTTTATTAAATAATTCCTGTGCCATTTCCAGTGATTCATACAAATCTGCACTTCCGTTTGCAAGTGTATCTTCGTATTTTGAAAGTACTTTTTCCACATCACCAAAATCTGCATTGATACCATTTAAAATCGATGTTGTCGCAATCATGGAATTCTGCATTGCATTCATTGTAGAGTCAAGCTGCGGTTTTACAGAATACTCAAATGCATGCTGCAATGCATCCAGCGCTGTCTTACAGTTTTCGATCTCTGTTGTTATCTGACTCTTTAAGGTACTGATATCTTCCGCTGTTGCAGTTCCATTTTCTGCAAGTCCGTTCAGTTCAAGTTCGATCATCTTTAACCTGTCACGGACATTCTGAATCTGCATCCTTGTTTCATCATCGGCTGTGCCTTCCCAGCTCGAAACTGAATCATTAAACATTTTTTCCAGATAAGGTACCACAGATATTGTTGCATTCAGTCCGTTTCCTGCTGCATCCTCGTATTTTTGCAGTTTTTCCATGTCATTTAACACAACCATTGACACATTGTTTAAGCTGTTCTCAACCAGATCAAAACTGTATGTAACCATCTGCGTCACCGTATCTGTCGTCGCATTTCCGGCAAGGATCAGACTTTCCATGCTGTTTACTGTATCCTGACCGGTGGAAACCATTGAATCAAGTCCCGGAAGCATGACCTGACTGGTCGCAACTATACTCTGTGCAGAATTTAAAATACTTGCAAATGAATTCAGGATATTAATGTAACTCTGCAGATCACCACTTACGTCATTCAGCCGCTGCGTAATCGTATCTGCAAGAGAACCTCCGTCAACATCCGTCCCTGCAACTGCATCCCCAACCTGCATCATTGCCTCTGCAAGTGTGCTCACAAAACTTGAATTCACCTGTTCCTGAACCGAAGTTTTTGCTTTTGATGTAATTTTAGGAGCTATTGCATTTTTCTTTTCATTTTCATAATAGATGATGTCTGGATGTTCAATCTGCCCGCCAAGAAAACTGATCATTTCCTCAGTAAAGTCGTCCGGGATAACAAGAGCTGCATAATATTCGCCACTGTAAACGCCATCTACCGCCTCATCAGATGTGTCGGTAAATACCCAGCCCATAGCTTTGTTTTCCTGTAACGCTTCGACAACAGATGAACCAATGTTGACAGAAATACCAGCCACACTCACACCTTCATCTTCGGATACCACTGCAACTTTCAGGTTTGAAGTTGCACTTGGTCCGTATGGATCCCAGTTTGAAAGTATATTAAACCATGCATAAAGGCATGGAATCACACAAAGTCCCATGATAACCACAACAGCAACCACGTTCTGAAAGATCCTTTTCATATCGGAGATAAAGATTTTAAATATATTTTTCATTCCGTTTTCTCCTCGTTC
>UMHT01062267.1_pt1 | contig 12554 bp, 8 predicted proteins | sample 1965601 | NCBI WGS metagenome assembly UMHT01 (sample SAMEA4836105, study PRJEB28245) | human gut metagenome | biome: gut microbiome; material: fecal sample | place: Denmark | collected 2008 | reverse complement strand
GTACGGTTCACCCTGCTCCTGAAATTTCTATCTGCATAATTGATATGACAGAGCTCTGTCCATGCATTCTCATCTCTGGATAATCTGCGTTCTGCTTTTACAGAAGCTGCCGGCGTTCTGAGCGGAAAAATATTGACTCCTATTCCCGGGAATGCGTAGTCTCTGGTGTTGTCCAGATTCAGGCACAGAGTATCTGTATTGGTGTATCTCAGATAAAATCCTGAGAACCATTTGTGGCTCTTCATGGATTCCAGTGCTCTCTTTTCCCTTGGATCTTCATCCACAGCCAGACGGAACCGTTCCATATCCGCTGTTTTCATCAGCACAACTCCAAACATGGGATTCTGTGGGAAAGGATGCCCTTCCACTGCGCAGAGTGTCAGTCGTGGAGAGAGGTAATATTCTATTTTATTCCGGCGGCATATTTCATCGATTTCCTGTAATAATGATAAAATCACCTTTTGTTTTTTGTTCAACTCTTTACTCCATTTCTATTGATGTCACTTAACAGTTACAGTCTGCACGATTTTCTTAATATCTTCAATACTTTCATATTTATCAAGCCATTTATCAAGCACAACTGTAATATCCGTCTTCTTTCCAAAGCTTTTCGCCTGTCTGCTGCCATCGTTCAGATCATTGATAAAAATACGGTACAGCTCTGTTTTTACATAAGAAGGCATCTCATATTCCAGTGCTTTCTTATAATTTGCAAAAGCCTCCCTGGTCTGTCCCTGTTTCATCCTGACATCACCCACCAGCTTATAAGCGCAGGCTTTCTCTTCTCTGCGAAACTGACGGTTTCGTACCTGTTCTGCAAGCCACTCCAGTTCGCTCTCCTCACCTGTACAGATGATCTGGGTGCGCAGTTCTGCAAGCTCATCGGAATACCCCAGCCGCTTCCATGCTCTTGTAAGAGCTTTCCTGTACATCTTATGTTCTTCTGAAACTTTAACCTGTATATCCGCCGGCGCTTTAACTTCTTCAGTTTCTGCTGACGGATCTGATACTTTTTTATTCACATCATCAGCCGATGTTTCATCTGATGTTCTATCTGATTTTATCTGTTTTCTGCTTTTTCCCGGATTTTTCTCCACACTGACTGGCGTGATCATCTGTGTGCCGATCACAGCCCGGATTTCACCGATTTCTTTCTCTATCTCGCTCTGCGTACGTGCACACACTGTTTTTGCCAGATATAATGCTCCCTGGATATCATCATCCTCAGGTATCAGACGACTCCACAGCTCCATCAATGCGAGAGCTTCCTTCTTGTTGTGGTTTGCAATAAGCTCTTCACAGCTTTTCAGGATTTCAGATTTGTATCCTCTGAAGAATCTATCCATCTCCATCCATACAATTCCGTTAGTTGTCTTATTCTTTACCTGAAGATAAAGCTCTGCCGCTTTCTGCATCTCGCCATCCATCCAGAGGATATCTGCCTTATATTTCAGGAAATAACCATCCTCAGGAAACATCTTAAGAGCCTTATCAAGAAAACGTTCTGCTTCGATCCGGTTCTCTCCCGCATCCTCCATCAGGAACCTGCACTTAAATTTCATAAATCCCGGATGTCCCGGATATTTCTGCAAAAGGTCGCTGATGATCTGCTCTGCTTCCTTCATCCTGTGAAACTCATAGTGATCCGCTGCTTTCCGGAAAAGCTCAATATCTTCCTTCAGTTTCTCCATATCAGAGCTCAGATGATCCCATTGCTTACGGATCTGCAGCATTCTATATGCCTTTGATACACGTTCTGTATAAAACAGAGTCAGCATTGCTGCATAGAATATATCATCCGGTATTTCCACAAGTATCGGATGATAAAAGGCATAAATATTGGTATAGTCTTCCCTTCCGATAAAGTCAGCACTGAGCTGATTCTTATAATAAGAGCCAAAAAGTGCACTCAGCTTACGGAAAGATCTGCTTTCCACCAGCTCACTGATCTTAAGTCCTGATTCATCGATCGCTCTCTGCAGGTCCAGTGCAACAGCGCGGGCTTTCATTGCAAGCCCATCCTGGCGGACCTTATGGCTTTTTTTCGCAATGCGCATATTGTAGAACTTTCGGAACACACTGTCCCAACGCAATCTTTCCTTATTGATCTTCGGCATGTATTCTTCACGTAGCTCCTGATAAGGAAGATCATCTACACACACTGCTACATGACCCTCCCTCTTATCATGAGGAGGCATATATGACCACTCGTCTCCATAATGCCAGATCAGATAGTCACTGCACTTATTTGGAATCATTGCCTTTTTTCCCTCAAAGATGCCCTCCTTTACAGGGAACATCATATCCTTATCAAAAAGAAATGGGCAGCCGCCCCAACGCATGGCATAACGGTCACATTCCTCTTCTTTATAAGAGAACATGATCTTCTCAAGCTTTGCCAGTGTTCTTTTTTTGCCAAGAAAAATATAAGAAAGAAGATACTTCAGATACATGGATGCAGGTATCTCCCAGCGGTCGCTGTAGCCTACAGAAATATTGATAAGATCTGAGTAGATCATCATGTGTGTTCTATATTTCTCGTATTCTTTGTCGTCAGCCGGAACAGGATCCAGTGTAAGAATGTCTATGATCTCTCCGCCGCAGTCCTTCCCGATAATCTGGCTCTTATGGATGGCACAGGTATTGGTGGATGCGTAGCGCGGAAATGAATTTGTATAGTTTCTGTCCACCTCCGAACACTGTATCTCTCTGTCAGGCGGGAGTTCTGTTTTGCATATCTCTATGAATTTCTCCCAGTCCGAACGTGGCATATAAAGGTCTACATCATCATCCCAGGGAACAAATCCCTCATGTCTGAGAGCTCCGATCAGGGAGCCTCCTGCCAGCACGTATCTGAGGTTATGTTCTCTGCAGATTTCATCAACCTCCCTGAAAAGCTTCAGGAGGTATTTCTGTTTCTCCGTCATGAATTGTCCTTTCTGTTGATTGTTTCCAAAATTTCTATTATTCTTACCGACTCATCATAGAAAAGCCGGGTACATTCTGTCCGTTTGTCTCTGATCATGATCATCAGCTCCTGCAGCAGATAGCGGAAACCATTTCCCTCGAAGTTAAAGCTGTACCTTTTCAGAAATTCTTTTCCTGAAATATTGGCTTCAAAGTATCCGGTGTTCCACCAGTCATTAGGGATAGTTACCCTGCCGTTGCTTCCGATGATCACAAGTTCATTCTCAATGTCAACCGTTGTTCCGATCTCAATAGTCGCCAGTGCACCGGCGTATTTCATGGAAATCATATCATATACAAAACGGCCTTCCTGATTGCGGACCGCATTGGTGTTGATATCCTGGCATTTTTTTCCCAGCAGTTTCAGTACTGCGCAGATAGCTGTGCAGACCGTCTCATTAAAAGTCCTGCCGCCCTCGAAATCATCCTGGGAGATCGCACATTTGACACTTACCAGATCTCCCACCAGGTTACTGTGTACCAGCCATACCAGCTGATTAAACGCCCGCAGGTAGACCAGTGTGGTCCGTTCAATGAGAACCACATTGTTCTCCCTTGCCACCTGAAACAGGTAGCGCAGTTTCTCTGAGGAAAGTGTCATGGGCGAATCACTGATCACATATTTTCCTTTTTTCAGCGCTCGCTCAATATATTCTGCTCTCCGGTTCAGCGATGTTTTGATATAAACAATATCTACATCTGCCAGAAATTCATCATAGCTGTTCCAGCAGGAACCTAACTCATATTTATCACAGAATCTCTGTGCAGTCTCGTGATCCTCGCTGAATACACGTTCCACATGAACTCCGCTGACATATTTGGATTCCTCCACAAAATCATTATCCCGGATATCATCCGTCACGATTCCCATATTAAAGATAACACCTTCACTGCGAAGCTTTGTACTAGAAATATTCTTGGTCCTTTCCAGATAAACTACATCACAGTAGTTCTTAAGGTAATCGAATTTCCCTCTCCAGTCAGATCCTACCACCAGGACATCAATATCATACTTAATGATGTCATTGACCTTCTGTCCCTGATATTCCTCAATGATGATCTCATCTGCCAGCCCGGTCCTCCGCACATTCTCGATTCTCTTAATGAGGCTGTCCCGCACATTGAGTTTGCCCCGCTCAATGTCAAAGCTCTCACTTGTGACACCTACGATCAGATAATCACCAAGTGCTTTTGCTCTTTTGATAATATTGTAGTGGCCTTTATGAAAAAGATCAAAAGTGCCATATGTGATTACTCTCTTCATTCTTTCGTCATAACTCCCCTGAAAAAAATATTCTTATTTTGCCGAACAGTTTTCCTGCTCCATACGTTACTGTTCACTCCGTTCACAGTAACGTAGCCAAAATTCATTCCAGATTGCCTGCGGCAATGGAATTTTGGCTTGTATGTCTCGGGATTTTGGCATATTCATGCCAAAACACCTCGCGGAATAGTGGTGTGTGAACAGTAACCTCCATACGATAGATACTTTGATTATATCATACTTCCCAACTTCCGTCACCTGTCCGTTACAAAAATGTTAAATTCGCGTTAACTTTACAAAAAGAAGAGTTTTGAAATACTGTTTTTGTATCTCAAAACTCTTCCTTTGTATTTATGGTTCTTTATTGTCCATCTTTCTGGTAGTAGCTTCCAGTTCCTGGATCAGGTCTTCCAGCGAAAGCTCCTCTTCCCCTTTGATCAGTTCATCAGGGATATCATCCAGATTATCCTCTTCAATCTCCAGCTCCATGCCGGCCACATTGCTGAAGCCTTCATGACTGTCGGAAGAAGTATGATCCGGTGTATCCTCGTCCATATTTACTTTCTCCACATGTCCGTCCTGCTCACTCTCTGAATCAAGCGTTGCCGCAAGCTCTGCGATGGCTTTCTTTCTTCTGAGAAGTTCATATTCATCATATTCGCTGTCATACTCTTCTTCCAGACCTTCATCTCTGACTGTCTTATCCTTCTTGATCAGGATAAATGCGATCAGATTCAGAACACCCGTATAAAGCAGATCCACAGGCAGACTTCCCAGTACAAGTACAAATACCAGTGATACTCCCAGAAGCACCCATACATTGTTCATTGCAGGAAGCATCAGGATGTATAAACCATTCATAATGATCATGATCGGATAATGGAAGAAATAAATTCCCATTGTATGTCGTCCCACATAGGTGAGCGGCAGTTTGATGTCCGGCACTAACGCAAGCATCGTATAGACCACTACGAAAGATACCAGATACATCAGCAGTCTGAGGATCACTCCCTGAGGATCCGTCAGGCCACAGAGCTGATATCCATGATTACCTCGGAAAATAGCGATTCCCATTTCATTTGGAATCATATAATTCGGTATCGCCCACAAAAGGACTCCGGAGATTGCTACCAGGATCCATTTTCCCTTAAATTTACGGATTGCTGTGATATATTCACTCTTCCAGAGATACCCCGCAACAAAGAACGGGAAAAATACCACGATTCTTGATGATGACAGGAATGTGGTAAATTCCGGTCTGGTTCCTGCCCATAATGCGAACAGGATACTGAGCGGAACAATAAATCTGATCTTACCCAGGGCCTCAATGGTAAGGCGGTAAATAAACAGTGCCAGTATATACCACATGACACTTCCGGTAGGACGCAGTATCTCATAATCTACAGATCTGCCCAGCCATATCTGTGAATACCAGGTTAAGGTATATCCCAGAACATAAGGGATCAGCAGGTTCTTAAAATTCTTCAGCACATTCTGAGGTTTCTTTGACAGATATCCTGAAATAAAAACAAATGCAGGCATGTGAAAAATCGTGATCGCATACCACACATATCTCACTACAGTGTCTACCTTTACAAGGTTAAATGCAATAATATGGTTAAATACTACCAGAAAGATAAGCAAAACTTTAATGTTATCGATCAGGCAGGAGTACGGCACCGCCGCTCTCTCTTTTTTTATTTTCATGTTTAAGTACTATCCTCTAATCATATTTCTGACTTCTGCTGTGTGAACATACAACCCCATTCCGCCAGATTCTTCAGATGACCGGCAGACAAAAAACGCACAGCAATGTAACGGGCAATTAACCGCAAAGTCATATTTACTGCAACAAGCATAACATATTTTTACGATTTATGGAATAGAAACTTAACATTTCGGTCAATGGAAATATTTTGTTACTGTTCACACACCACTATCCCGCGAGGTGTTTTGGCATGAATATGCCAAAATCCCGAGACATACAAGCCAAAATTCCATTGCCGCAGGCAATCTGGAATGAATTTTGGCTACGTTACTGTGAACGAAGTGAACAGTAGCAATATTTCCATATTCCATGTACAGCATAAGAACAGAAAAAAATACAGCTTCTGATCCTGCCGTAACCGGCATATCTGTAGACATTGTAAGTCATGGCTGCTGATTTCAGTTTGTTTCTGGATTTGCCGCCTTCGCTGAGACGATATTTCAGATAGGGTTTGTTGATTCCGGCAGCACAGCCATATTTTCTCAGGATTTTCAGCCAGGTGATATAATCCTCATGGCTGTCGTCATGCTCCATGGGAAATTCACGCGCCACATCCCTTCTGAGTATTACCGAAGAACAGTTGATGCTGTTATGTTTCAGAAGTTCTCTGTAGGTGATCTTCTCTTTTACAGGGATTGTCCGTCCTGTACTGCTTCCGTCCGCTTTCATCAGTTCCCGCCCTGTAGAACACAGCACGTATCCTGTCTCTTCCAGACGTTTCAGCTGTTCTTTCAGCTTGCCTGGCTCCCACCAGTCATCTGCATCCAGAAAAGCAATGTAGGTTCCCTGTGCCAGCCCGACTCCTCTGTTTCTGGAGCCTGCAGCTCCCATATTCTGTTCATTCTTAATATACCGAAAGTCCTCTCTGCCCTCATAGGCAGACAGGACTTCCTCTGTATGGTCTGTAGAACCGTCATCGATCACCAGAAGTTCCAGCGAAACTCCCTGTTCATAGACGGATTCCACAGCCTTTCTAATATATTTTTCTCCGTTGTAAACCGGCATGATCACAGATACCAGCGGTTTATTCATTGTCATTCCTCCGTTTTATTCTCTGACACTCCGGCGTTTTTCCCGGAATCCTTCAACGCATTTACCTGTCTGTCATCTACTCCCTCAGATACTTCTTTCTGGAAAAAGATTTTAACTGTCATAAAGATCAGCTTGATATCCAGCAGGAAGGAATAATTCTCAATATAAAACAGATCCAGCTTTAATTTGTCATAAGGAGTTGTATTATACTTACCGTAGACCTGCGCATATCCGGTAAGACCTGCTTTAACTTTCAGACGATAATAGAATTCCGGAAGCTCTTTCTCATACTCAAGCATGATACTTTCACGTTCCGGACGCGGACCTACCAGAGACATATCTCCCTTAAATACATTGAAAAGCTGAGGAAGCTCATCCAGATGAAGATTTCTCAGCACATGACCTACCGGTGTGATACGGGAATCATGCTTGGATGCCAGTCTTGCACCGTTTTTCTCCGAATCTACGCACATACTGCGGAATTTACAGATCTTAAAGGGCTTTCCACCCAATGTCAGACGGTCCTGAAAATAAAACACCGGACCTCTGTCGTATGCTTTTACCGCAATCGCTATGATTAGCATGATCGGTGAAGTGATTATAATGCCGATCCCTGAGATCAGAATATCCATAACTCTCTTTGCAGCACGCTGGTCTACTGCCAGTCCCATATTTCTGGATACCAGAAGCGGTGTGTCAAAAAGATGGATGCGTTCACTTCCCATAAGAATGATGTCCGAAATCTTCGGACTCACATAGCATCGGACAGAATGTGCAAAACAGTATTTCAGATAACGGTTTCTCTCTGTTGAATGCAGATCCCAGATGATCACGCCGTCATAATCCTGCATCATCTGATGGATTTTTTCTTCTCCCACACTGATGTGTACCTTGCCGCTGATGTCATATTTGTCCTTTCGGGAATTCATCTTATGGATCAGGTCGTCCCCTGGATCCCGGTCACCGTAAATGACCAGAAGCCGGCGTGCGCGGTAAAGTCCGGAATAGATATACCTTGAACCAAATATCCAGATAATGATCAGCACCAGCTGTATTCCTGTCATCTCGATCATAGGCCATACGCTCAGGAACCACCTGTTGATCAGGGTGATCTCCAGATATTCCACCACATTGGTACACAAAAGTGCCAGTGTCAGCGAATAAAATACATCAATCCTCTTAAGATATCCAACCTTAAGTCCTCCGTACAATTTGGCAAACAGGGCAAACATCAGACCGTAGATTGCGATCAGTACCCAGTTACCTTTGCGCCAGAAAGGCTCGTCGATCTGTCCTCTGTAAACGGAATACCACACCCATGCAAAGACCGCCGCCTGTGCCAGAACCACCAGACTCGCCAGACAAAATACGATAAATCGTTTATAATCTTCTCTTTTACTCACGTGATAACCTCTGTTTCTCTGTAACTGTTCAGTATTTTCACAGTTACGCGTTTCTTCTATAAATTCCTACCTATTATAACGTAAGAACTATTATACGTCCACCCGTTTCACTTAAATTTGTGAACAAATGTTACTGTTCACACAGCATTATTCCGCGAGGTGTTTTGGCATGAATATGCCAAAATCCCGAGACATACAGACCAAAATCCCATTGCCGCAGGCAATCTGGAATGAATTTTGGTACGTTATAAGCATAATTCACAAATATCTTTAATCCCCTGTCATGCGATTCGTCTCGATATTTGTATATAATGTATAATTTTTCGTCGATTTTACTTAGTTTGTAGCAAAGTTTTTACATATTTTTTTCAGAAACCTATGGAAAAATGTCAGGAAAAAATGTATAATATTACCTAACAAATGAAAGCGAGGGTTCACTATTATGAAACAAAATAGTATGTTGGCCATGATCCTGGCCGGCGGTCGTGGCAGCCGTCTGCATGATCTTACCAATAAAGTGGCAAAGCCGGCCGTTTCATACGGCGGTAAATATCGTATCGTAGACTTTCCTTTAAGCAACTGCGCCAACAGTGGCGTTGATGTTGTAGGTGTACTTACACAGTATGAATCAATCCAGCTGAACAGTTATGTGGCAGCCGGCGGACGCTGGGGTCTTGATGCTAAAAACAGCGGTGTTTACGTTCTTCCTCCACGTGAGAAAGCAGATGAGAATCTGAATGTATATCGCGGAACTGCAGATGCAATCTCCCAGAATATTGATTTCATTGATAAATTTGATCCTGAATACGTTCTTGTTCTTTCCGGTGACCATATTTATAAAATGAACTATGACAAGATGCTTGCAGCCCACAAAGAATCAAAGGCAGATGCAACCATCGCAGTTATCGGAGTTCCGATGAAAGAGGCAAGCCGTTTTGGTATCATGAATACTGATGAATCCGGACATATCGTAGAATTCGAAGAGAAACCTGAGCATCCGAAGAGCAACCTTGCATCCATGGGTATCTATATCTTCACCTGGAAACTCCTCCGCAAGATGCTGATGGCTGATATCAAGAATCCAGATTCCAGCCATGACTTCGGTAAGGATATCATCCCTACTATGCTTAACGATAACAGAACTCTTTATGCATATAAATTTGAAGGATACTGGAAAGATGTTGGTACCATCGACTCTCTCTGGGAAGCAAACATGGATCTGTTAAGTTCCAAGAATGAACTGGATCTGGGTGATCCGTCATGGAAGATTTATACAGAAGATGTTACCGCACTTCCACAGTACATCAGCGCAGAAGCAGATGTTAAAGATGCATATATCACACAGGGCTGTGTTGTTCAGGGCGAAGTTAAGCATTCCGTTCTCTTTACAGGTGTTAAGATTGGTGCAGGTGCCAGAATTATCGACAGTGTACTGATGCCGGGTGTTGTTGTAGAAGAGGGTGCCGTTGTTCAGCGTGCACTTGTAGCTGACGGTGTCCGCATCGGTAAAGGTGCAGTTGTCGGTGCCGCAGACAGTGAGCACATTGAGCTTGTAGCGAAACGCGTAAAGGGGGCAGAATAATATGTATAAGGCATTTGGAATCGTAAGCTCTTCCGGGAGAAATATTTATGTAGATGGTATGCAGGATTATCGCCCAATCGGTGCGTTTTCTTTCCTTGGCAGATACAGAGTCATTGACTTCCCTATCTCCAATATGACCAACAGCAACATTGAACGTATTCAGGTCTATATCAATAATAAACCCCGTTCTGTTGTAGAACATCTTGGAACAGGACGTCATTACAATATCAACTCCAAGAGCGGCAAACTTCAGCTTCTCTTCTCAGAGCACAATAATGACAATGATATCTATAACACCGATATCTCCTGCTATCTGGATAACATGGAGTCCCTCAGCAGAATGAATCATCCGTATGTTGTCATTGCCCCGAGCTATATGGTTTATTCAATTGATTTTGACCAGTTTTTACATACACACATTGAGTCCGGTGCAGATGTTACTCTCCTTTATCACGCTGTTGATAATGCAAAAGAGGCTTATCTTACCTGTAATGTTCTGGGACTGAACCGCCAGAAAGGTGTGGAATCCATCGAACCGAATCATGGTAATAAGAAGAATCAGTATGTTTATATGGATACCTGTGTTATGAAAACAGAGCTTTTCATCAGCCTGATCAAAGAAGCCAAGAATCTTTCTTCCATGTATACACTGGCAGATATCCTGAATGATAAATGCGAAACTCTGGACATCCGCGGCGTTGCACACAAGGGATTCTTTGCAAGCATTACAGACTTCCCAAGTTACTATGCTGCAAACATGGCTCTCCTTAATTACAAGTCAGCTCAGGAACTTTTCCATGATAACTGGCCAATCTATACACGTACCAATGATTCCTGCCCGACTCAGTATTTCAATACTGCAGATGTGAAGAATTCCGTAATCTCCAACGGCTGCCAGATTGAAGGTACTGTTGAGAATTCCGTAATCGGTCGTGGATGCGTCATTAAAAAAGGTGCTGTTGTAAGAAACAGTGTTATTCTCGCTGAAGTTACTGTAGGTGAGGGTGTTCACGTAGAGAATGAAGTAGTCGACAAATGGGCGAAACTCGTTCATAAAAAAGAAATCGTTTCCCCGGCTGAACAGCCTGGTTATATCAGAAGAAATGATACTCTGTAATTAATGATTAATTAGATTAAATGCAAAGCCCTCGGAAGCGGTCACTTTCGGAGGGCTTTGTTTGTGTTTACTTAAATTTCACAAACTCTTCACATTTTCCTCTTGCATTTCATTTTTAGCGTGTTATAATACAGTTGTAACAAAGATAAAGAACAAACAACTGAATACTCAAAAATACTTAACACCACCTGGAGCATTTCGGATGCTCATAAATTAAAGATAGTGTCAAGCGTGTCACCTCAGCTGTAAAATGGAGGAAAAGTCAAATGAATACTTTAAAAGCTGAAAAAAGAACAATGGACACAAAGGCCAAAAGATTAAGAAGAGAAGGCTACGTTACAGGTAACGTATTTGGCAGAGAGATGGAAGGTTCTCTTCCTGTTAAAATCGAGAAATCTGCTGTCGAGAAACTTCTCAAGACAAATAACAAAGGAAGCCAGATTATGCTGGATGTAGATGGTCAGTCATATGACGTACTGATCAAAGAGATCCAGTTCAATCCGTTAAAAGGACAGGTGGATGAAATAGATTTCCAGGCACTGGTAAGCAACGAGAAAGTACATTCCGTAGCAGAGATCGTACTTGTAAACCACGACAAACTGGAAGCCGGTGTATTACAGCAGCATCTGGAAGAAATCTCCTTCAGAGCTCTCCCATCAGCACTGGTAGACAAAGTTATGGTAGATGTCGGTGACATGAAAGTCGGCGACGTAATCAAAGTCAAAGACCTCGCCATCGCCCAGGACAAAGATGTAGACTTAAAGACAGACCTTGAAGCTGCAGTTGTATCCGTAGCCGCCGTTCACGTAGACCCGGCTCTGGAAGCTGAAGAAGAGGCTGCTGCCGAAGAAGAAGCTAAATAACATAATATCTCTTTTAATATTTATTCAGGTACGCCCAGAGGCGTACCTGAATTTTTTTATCGAAGCATCTCCCTCCACAAATAATTGACCTTTCCAGATATCTGCACTATTCTGTTCCCGTACTATTCTTTCTCTTGCTCCTGCTCCAGCAACCTGAATGACAATTCCAGATAAAAAATCTCCTCTGGATCATCCAGCTCCGACTGCAGAATTTCCTTAATCCTGTCCAGTCTGTAAAGAAACGTACTGCGGTGGATAAACAATTCCCTTGCCGCCTGGGTTGCACTGAGATGCTGCTCCAGATACACTCTCAATGTTTCCATATACTGAGTCTGATTCTCCTTATCATGTTTCTTCAGTTCCAGCAGCCCTTCATGACAGATCATTGTTCCCGGCAATCTTCTTGTTGCCTGTTCCAGAATATAAGTCAATGCCACCTGACCGAAATAATGAATCCACAGATAAGGCTTCTTACGGCTTCCTACATCCAAAGCCGTCTTCGCCTGCACATACTGCCGTCTCAGACTCATATGTCCTGTCATCACCCTGCTGTATCCG
>UMHT01038107.1_pt1 | contig 12635 bp, 9 predicted proteins | sample 1965601 | NCBI WGS metagenome assembly UMHT01 (sample SAMEA4836105, study PRJEB28245) | human gut metagenome | biome: gut microbiome; material: fecal sample | place: Denmark | collected 2008 | reverse complement strand
CTCATCTGAACGCAGCAGTAGAGGCTCTTGTTAAAGCAGATACGAAGGTAACAGTAACTCTCAACAAGAAAACAGCCACTGTTTACAAAGGAAAAACAACTACACTGAAGGCAACTGTAACAGGAGCAGATGCACCAAAAGTTACATTTACTTCCAGTAACCCAAAAGTTGCAGCCGTAAACAAAACAACCGGTAAAGTTACTGCAAAAGCAAAAGGTAGTGCAGTCATCACAGCTAAATGCGGAGATGTAAAGGTAACCTGCAAAGTAACAGTTAAAAATCCAACTCTTACACTGAGCAAAACATCTGTATCTGTAAAAGTCGGCAAAACAACTAAGATCACAGCAAAAGCAGCTCCGTCAGGAAAAGTTACATACAAATCCGGCAACAAGAAAATTGCTACAGTATCATCCAAGGGTACAATTAAAGGTATTAAAAAAGGTACTGCCAAGATCACAGTAACATGCAATGGCGTAACCAAAACAGTTAAAGTAACTGTAAAATAATCTGACCTGACTGAAGTCAGGCGGATATTTGCAATCGGATTCGCAGACAAGAGGAAAGAAATCCTGTATCCCACCAGAAAGGGCAGGATTTCTTTTCAACTGTAAAACTTTATACAGTTGAAAAGAAATCATTTGAATATGATTTCCTGGAACTATTGAAGAAGGAGAAATTTATGGACAAAAATAATGAGCAGAAAAATAATAAGACTCCGGAAATGAAACCCAAACAGGACAGTTTCCGTTCATGGTTAAAGCTTATTCCTGCGGCAGCAGTTTTTGCAGCAGTCTGTGTAACCTGTTATCAGGCAGATAAAAGTCCTGTGGAGACTACATCGGTTTCCAATAATAATATTATGTCTACTGACGAGATTAAAGAATTGATTTCACAAGGAACTGCAGGTAAGGATTTTGATTCAGAAGACTCTTCTGAAACCAATGGAACCTCAATTTCAAAAACATCAAAAAAAACAAGTAAGATTAAAACAGGAACAAAGAAAAATTCATCTACAGGTTCCTCTGCAAATGGAGGTACAGCAGGGGGTGGTGCAGGAAGCACAGTCACACCAACTACAGAAGTTCCTGCCGGTGGATATGCAGATGGTACCTATACAGGATCCGGAACCGGTTTCGGAGGAACGATCACTGTTCAGGTAACTGTCACTGACCATAAAATTGCAGCTATCAATATTGTAGATGCATCAAACGAAACAGCCTCCTATTTTGCAAATGCACAGGGTGTGATCAGCAAAATTCTTGCAAGCCAGTCTCCGAACGTAGATGCAGTCAGTGGTGCCACTTATTCTTCAAACGGAATTATTACTGCGGTTCAGAATGCATTGTCACAGGCAATTCCATCAGGAAATCAGGCAGTTGTTACGCCAACTCCCACTCCATCACCGAAACCGATAAAGAAACCTTCTCCAATACCGAAGCCGGGAGACGAACAGATTTACAAAGACGGAACCTATACAGGAACCGGTAAAGGATACAGTGGGACAATTACGTTGACAGCTAAGATTAAAAAAGGTGTGATCAAGTCTCTGGAAGCAGAGCATACAGATACGCCTATGTTCTTTAAGAAAGCATGGGACATCCTGGAAAATGAGATCATTCAGAATCAGTCTGTCGATGGCATTGATACTGTCAGTGGTGCAACCTACTCTTCAAAGGGTATCATAAACGCAATGAAAGATATTCAGAAGCAGGCAGAAAAAGGCACCACAAAAGTGACACCAACTCCAACACCAGAAGTAACAGTTACGCCAATTCCTGAGGCAACCCCAATCCCGACACCGGAAGAAACTCCGACTCCAGAAGTCACTCCAACACCAGAGGAAACACCAGCTCCCACACCAACACCGGAAGAGACTCCGGAGCCTACGCCGGAACCTACAGGACCATATATTGACGGAACTTATACAGGCTCAAGCTACGGATACAGTGGAAGAGTAAATGTAACCGTAACGATTCAGGGCGGTCAGATTGCATCTATTGAACAGAGTAACAGTGATTCACCTGAGTACTTTGATTATGCATGGGAAACTATTTATCCTCAGATTATGGGAAATCAGTCAGCAGACGGAATTGATGCTGCAAGCGGTGCCACTTATTCCTCAGAGGGAATCCTTGGAGCAATTCAGAAAGCTCTTGCCCAGGCATTGGCATAAAACTACTGAAATTAAAGCAAAAAAGTAGCATAAAATTTTAATTACAATTAAAACTTACACTTATTGTAAAAGAAAAAAACATATGCTATAATTTCTGTTAGTGAGTTCTAATTTATAATGACAGATCATGCTTTTAACAGTATTGTAATAATAGAAATGGAGGATAACAACATGATTAAAACAACTGTAAAAGTAGACGGCATGATGTGCGGTATGTGTGAATCTCACGTAAATGATGCAGTGAGAAAAGCTTTCCAGGTAGATAAAGTTACATCTTCCCACAGCAAAGGAGAAACCGTGATCATCTCAGACGGACCGGTAGACGAAGCAAAATTAAAAACAGCGATCAGTGCTACAGGATATGAAGTAAAAGGCATTACATCAGAGCCATATGAAAAGAAAAAAGGACTGTTTTCTTTTCTTCATAAATAAAAATACGTTTTAATTTTCCATGAGAAACCAGGCAGGAATTGTTCAGTGATTGAACAGTTCTTTCCTGGCTTTTTACTTTATCAGACACCTTGTTGCATTCAGAGATGTGTCTCTGGTAGATGAAATCAATAGTCATGGATTTGAATGATTTATAGAAAAATGGAATCTTTTTTGCATATTGAGAGCATTTCAGAAATATATCTGATAAATGTATTTGTCAAGCGGATAAAATCTACCGCTTCGCTACGTGGCTCTATACCAAATAACTACTCCGCAGTTTATCAGAAGGAGCTTGCAGTCCTCGGATGACGCGCTATGGAAGAAGTGTTCAAAAAATGTAACACAAGTCCATAATCTATTGTGCAATTTCTCGATAAATCTCGAATAATGACGGTAAGAAGTCCGATAAATTCATAAAAATCAGTTGCTTAATTTGTGCAAAATATGGTAGACTAACTGTAGTTAAGAAATGACAGAAATTTACAATTATTAATGATCTGGAGACGAAAGAATGAAAAAGAAAATAGAACTTGTCTGTTGGATTTTATTTACCGTTTTTTCTGGTATTGGTTTCTTTATTAACTTTATGAGCAAACCTCCGGTAAACGATACACATACATTTACTTTATACATGATTGGTGCTGCTGTAGTATCCTTACTATACCCGGCATCTATGTTTGTTCTTGGATTGAGAAACCGCTACCTGTATGATAAGTTAAATGAACTTGCTAAAGAAAAGGGTGAAACTGAAGCTGCCAAATCTGCACACACTTTCAGGTCATCCGCATCAGGATATATAGTTCCTGATATGAACATCCTTGTCAGTGCTCTGACCTCTGATCAGAAACTTACAGAGGAAGAGAAAGAATATTTATTAGAATATATTAAGAAGAAATGATGTGATGTTTAAATGGAACTGTTAGTTTGTATGTCCATTGCAGGAAGTATTCCTGTTGTGATCTGTTTACTTTTGTATATAATCCAGCGTGGAAACTATAATTACATTCTCGGAAGAAGATTACTACTGACAGGTGTGTTCTTTTATCTGGTACCTGTGCAGTTGGTTAAATATTTGCTTCCAAAAGATGCACTTCCAGAAACAATGTTAATTGGTAGAAAAGCTGATTCCTATATGTCAGGTTCTCTGGCTTTCTGGAGTGAAAAGCAGGGTGAGTACATATGGATACCTCAATGGTTTAATCTATTTGCCAGAATCTGGTTAACAGGAATTATTATCTTTGCAATCTATGAGATTGTTAAATACTGGAGAGGTGCACATTCTATACGGAACTATATCTTTGAAAAGATTGAAAATCCAGAAGATAATCTCACCTATTATCTGATTCCAGATGAGATCTGTGGTCCATGTACCATTGGATTTTTCCGTCAGAAGATTGTGTTTCCAGAGAGTTTTCCTCTGCATCCTGATTTTATTATGGTATATAAGCATGAACATACACATTTGAAAAATCATGACAATTTAGTAAAACTTTTATGCCTTTTCGTTCTGTGCCTGCACTGGATGAATCCTGTGGCATATCTTTTACTTTTCCTTTACATAGATACAGCAGAAATAGTCAGTGACAGTGTAGCCGTCGATGGCTGTACAAAAGAAAAACGTCAAGACTATGCAAGTTTGCTGGTATTAGAAGCCGCAACTTCTGATATTCGCCCAGCCGTGTGGAAAAATAACCTTTCCGGACATAAAAACAATAAAGAAGGAAAGGATTTTAAAACATTAAAAAGGAGGATCAACTACATGATGAAGGAAAAGAGAAAAGGGATGTTACAGAGAGGAATTATGGTGGCAGTGTCGGCGTTGACAGTTGTGGCGAGCGCTGGGACGGTAATGGCGTATCAGCCAGTACAATCGTCGGATGAAAGTTTTGAAGAATTCGTTTCTGATGATTCAATATATGATTTTGGATTTGATGATGTAAATGAAAGTATAATAAAATCTATTGATTTTTCTCAAGGTGATACGGTATATGTTGATGCAGATGGAAATCAGATAGTAGCACAAAAATCATCAGACACCTATGCATTATGTACACATAGTATGGTTCCGGCAACTTTTTATACACATTCCAAAAATTCTTCTGGCGGATGTACTGTTAAAATATATAAATGCCAAAGATGCGAAAAATGTGGATATAGCGCTAATGCTAAATACGATAATACTGTTACATATGCAAAATGCCCTCATTAATTAAATACTTGTTTATGTAATATAAAAAATCTTCAGATATTTGAGAGTTATTTTAGATATCTGAAGATTTTTTTACTTTAATTATTTTGAAATCTTAAACTAAAATATAAATCTATATTTTTTCTGAAATACTTTCTCAATATCCCACCAATTTCCCTCTTGCATTTTTATAAAAGTTAGAATATACTAACTAACAGAGTTAGATATAGTAAACTCTCGTGTGAATTAAATCATTTGAACTCCATCCGAAGACTGCTGAATTCTTCGGAACACCGGATCACATCTGTACTTGCTGAAATCACGGTTCTGCTGAAAAACCGTACCTCAGATATGATCCACCCGGTACATCCCAGTTGCGGTGTACCAGGAGTCCAAATGCAAAACCAGAAAGGGGATTTATCATGTACTTAGAAATTGAGAAAGTAATTGGAAGAGAAATTCTGGATTCCAGAGGAAATCCGACAGTAGAAGCAGAAGTATATCTGATGGATGGCACTGTAGCAAGAGGAACAGCTCCAAGCGGTGCATCTACAGGAGAATTCGAAGCTCTGGAATTAAGAGATGGAGATAAAGCTCGTTACCTTGGAAAAGGCGTACAGAAAGCAGTAGAGAATATCAACACAACAATCAACGAAGCAATCGAAGGTCTCGATGCAAGCGACATCTATGCAGTAGACGCAGCTATGATCGCAGCAGACGGAACAAAAGATAAATCCAAACTTGGAGCAAATGCAATCCTTGCAGTATCTATCGCATGCTGCAGAGCAGCAGCAACTTCTCTTGAGATTCCGCTGTATCGTTTCCTTGGCGGAGTATCCGGAAACCGTCTTCCAGTTCCAATGATGAACATCGTAAACGGTGGATGCCACGCATTATCATCCGGTCTGGATGTACAGGAATTTATGATCATGCCAGTTGGGGCACCTTCCTTCAAAGAATGCTTAAGATGGTGTGCAGAAGTCTTCCACGCACTTGCTTCTATCCTGAAAGAACGCGGACTTGCTACATCAGTAGGTGATGAGGGTGGTTTCGCACCTGCACTGAAATCCGATGAAGAAGCAATCGAGACAATCCTTGAAGCAGTTAAGAAAGCCGGATATGAACCAGGCAAAGACTTCAGGATTGCCATGGATGCTGCTTCCTCTGAATGGAAGAGTGAAAAAGGCAAAGGATATTATAAACTTCCAAAAGCCGGCACAGAGTATACATCCGAAGAGCTCATTGAGCACTGGGCTAAATTATGCGAAAAATATCCGATCATCTCTATCGAAGACGGTCTGGATGAAGAAGACTGGGAAGGATGGCAGAAACTTACAGCCAGACTTGGCGACAAAGTACAGCTTGTCGGTGATGACCTGTTTGTTACAAATACAGAAAGACTTGCAAAAGGTATCAGCCTTGGCGCAGGTAATGCGATCCTGATCAAATTAAACCAGATCGGTTCCGTATCTGAAACACTGGAAGCAATTAAAATGGCTCACAAAGCAGGCTACACCGCAATTTCTTCTCATCGTTCCGGCGAGACAGCAGATACAACAATCGCAGACCTTGCAGTAGCACTGAACACCTGCCAGATTAAGACCGGAGCTCCCAGCAGATCCGAACGTGTTGCAAAATACAACCAGCTTCTCCGTATCGAAGAAGAGCTCGGCGCAAGCGCAGTATATCCGGGAATGAAAGCTTTTAATGTAAAACAGGACTAAACAGAACTATAGCAATCCTCGTGAATAATTCATACCATAAATAAAATCAACCTGTAAAATGCAAAATGCATTTCTCATCTTAATCGTTTAGTGAGAAATGCATTTTTGTATATGAGACTTTATTATATTCACTCATCTGTATCAATACTGTCTGTTTCTTTCGAACTCTTCAGATATCCCCTTACAGCAGGCTCAATCGTCTGTTCCATAAGCCGGTGCAGCAGTTCTGTCGTCGTAATATTATGATCTCCCAGAAGCGAATTATACAGGAAGTTTCCTGACAGTTCTTCAGTAATAGAACTCAGTCCTGCCAGAATCATTTTTTTACCGGGTGTTTCGTTCCATCTGATCTCAATTTCATCATCTTCATGAAAGAAAATGTGCGCCTTTCGTTTCACACATTCTTCTATAAAAGTAATCTCCAGCTTTAATACTGGGATGTCGTTTTCATCCCTTGCAAATTCTCCCAGTGTAGCTACAAGGTAATGTTCTCCATGAAGATCAACACATCCATCCGCAGCCCTTCCAAATCCAACAGGAAGTTTATGGATTACCTCACCTTCGGTAAAAGAAACGTAAAAGTTTCCCGCATCATAAGTAAAAGAAATTTCAGAAATACCATCTGTCATATTATTGTGGAATACCTGCACAAACAACGGCGCAATTCCAATATTCTGCTGTTCCATAACATAAGTTCTGCCGCTTACAGCCCGCATAAAACTGTGATGATCAGATGGGCGATCAACGGCTGCTGAAATACGGTAGCTGTACTTTTTATCTGAATGCTTCCTTCTGGAAACTACATTTCTTTTCCATCTCCCGCGCAGAGAAGTACTTCTGTTATTATTCTCTCCATTTTCCAGTTCTCCGCACAACCGTTTCAGAAGACTATAGGAGAGTGGATTCTCAGGTAGAACATCGGCGGGATGATAATTAACAGGGAAATATTTCCGAATGATATTCAGCATGATACAGTCCTGAAACATTTCTTTATTTCCGGCATTTGTGACAAGAACCATATCCATATCCGGATAAATAATAACATTCTGTCCCAACATTCCATTATATTCAAAGCTTCCCGGGCGCTGTTCCATCCATAGCTGATATCCATATCCATAGGTGTCATTCTGAGTTTTCAGATGTCGTGCCGTAGATATTTCTATCCAATATTCAGACACCAGCTGCTGACCATTCCATTTTCCCCTCTGAAGATACAGCTGGCCAAGTTTTGCCATGTCTTCTGCACAGAGAAACAGTCCCCAGCCGCCTTTTGTAATTCCTTTCGGACAGGTTTCCCAGTAATATTTCGTGATACCAAGAGGACCAAACAGTCTCGGAGTCAGATATTCGGTCAGGGTTTCTCCTGTACGTTTCGTCACGATTGCAGAAAGAACATAAGTATTCAGACTGTTATATTGAAACTCCGTTCCGGGTTTTCCATTGACAGATGCATTCAGAAAGCTTCCAAGCCAGTCATTTCCGGACACGATACCTGATTCATTAAAAGTTATGCCGCTTGTCATGGTCAGCAGATTCTCTACTGTGATCACAGGGCGGAAAATCTTTGAAAAGGCATTTATATGATCCGGAAAAATGTCATAAATATTTTCATCGAGCTTTAATTTTTCCTCTTCGATCAACATGCCGATTGCCATACCTGTGATGCTCTTGCACATGGAATGTGTAATATGCCACATTCCTTTAGGGTATGGTGCAAAATTACATTCACAGATTACCTTGCCATGACGCAGTGCCATAAAATGATGCATTTCCGTATCTTTGGAAGCATCCAGTTCCCGAAGAAGAGCAGTAAACAGATCAGAGGAGATTCCCTGATTCTCCGGTGTGGCACGTACAAATGCCTGCTCATAAACTGCATCAAACGGAAAATCCGGTTTCTGTGGGAAATAATCTACACGTGTACCGCCTGTCTTTCCAAGGATCATATTTAAAACCAGTTCTGCAACTGCAATCTGTTCTTTTGCCATAGAGAATACCTCCTTTTTCGGATTTATTTTGATTATACAGACCTCATACAACAAATGCAAATTATATTTTTACGAGAAAGGATATTACGTTACTGTGAACGGAGTGAACAGTAACGATATTACCAGTGGACAGTAGCGCAGGATTCTCTTTCTGCGGGAAGCTCACTTTAGTGACATAATAAAACGGCTGCGGAATGAACCGCAGCCAGTAATAAGTTTCATCTGTTTACCTTTCGTCAAAAGCAACAAAATCTGTATGATGTCCTACATATTTGTAAGCAGGACGAATGATCTTATTTGCATTGATCAGTTCTTCCAGACGGTGAGCACTCCAGCCCGGCATACGTGCAATAGCAAAGATCGGAGTAAATAATTCTTCCGGAATACCAAGCATGCTGTATACAAATCCACTGTAGAAGTCCACATTTGCGCAGACATTCTTGAACAGTTTTCTATGTTCCATAATCAGTTTGCCGGCAATATTTTCTACTCTGTTATAAAGCTCGAATTCCTCTGTCATTCCCTTTTCCTCAGCAAGTGCCTGGGCAAAGCGTTTCAGGATCACTTCTCGAGGATCGGAAAGTGTATAGACTGCATGCCCCATACCATAGATTAGCCCTGCATGGTCAAATGCTTCTTTATTCAGAACCTTCTTGAGGTAAGTTATGATTTCATCTTCGTTATCCCAGTGATCTTGATCTACATGAGACTTCAGATCAGCAAACATATTCTGAACTTTCAGGTTTGCTCCACCATGACGAGGTCCCTTCAGAGATCCGATGGATGCAGCAGTAGAAGAGTAGGTATCTGTCCCTGAAGAAGTTACCACATGAGTGGTGAAAGTGGAGTTATTACCGCCACCATGCTCAGCATGCAGGATCAGTGCAATATCCAGAACTTTTGCTTCCAGTTCTGTGTATTTTCCATCCGGGCGAAGCATAAGAAGAATGTTCTCGGCAAGAGAAAGCCCCTTCTGCGGATTACGGATAAATAAGGTATCATCCTTTCTGAAATGGCGATATGCATGGTAAGAATATACGGCAATTTCAGGAAGCTTTGCAATCAGTTCCAGAGACTGACGAAGTACATTTTCAGGAGAAATATCTTCCGGATTGTCATCATATGTATAGAGAGCCAGAACACAACGCTGCATGGCATTCATAATATTGGCATTGGTTCCCTTCATAACAACATCGCGGACAAAACGACCGCCAAGCTCCTCCATATCAGACATCATATCCAGAAATCTGGAAAGTTCTTCCTTATCAGGGAGCTTACCGAAGATCAGAAGATAAATTGTTTCTTCAAATCCAAAACGTCTTCCGTTCAGACCACTGATGATATCCTGTACATTGATTCCCTGATAGTATAAACGTCCATCAGCCGGAATCTGTCTGCCGTTGATCAGATTATAACCATTAACATCAGAAATCTCTGTAAGACCTGTCAGGACACCTTTACCTGCGGAGTCACGAAGACCTCTTTTTACATTATATTCTACATACAGATTTGGATCGATATGATGATTCTTGAGCAGTTCCTGTTCAAAGAATCTCATTTTGTCACGAAGCTGTCCGGAATCTTCCAGACTCATCATTTCATGTTTTTCCATAATATCATTCCTCATTTCCCCGTTATTTATCTACAGCAATACTCGCAAATTCACTTATAGCAATACTCGTAAATAATGCATATTATAGTGAATTTTATTAAAAAACACTGATACAGTGAATTGCAGATGCATCCTTGCGATCAGTGTTTTACTATGGCGAACATTTGTATTTGTACCTATTTAAACATTGTACAGTAAAGTGATGGGAAAGGCAAGATAAAGATTGTATTTTTTTTCATACAATCATATTAAAGTGATAACGCTTTAAAATTATACAGAAGGAAAATTATGAAAAATATAACACAAAATCATGGAACGTGCTATAATAGCCAACAGAAAGCATGATAAAGGGGAAGTGAGAAAAGAAATGTCAGAAAGAAAAATGAAACGAGTTGAGGACTCCTTAACAGAGCAGTCTCATTTATTAATGCCAAAGTGTCTGAATGCCGCAGGTTATCTGTTTGGCGGACAGCTGCTTGCATGGATTGATGAAACAGCAGGTATTGTTGCCAAGCGTCATGCGGAAATGAATGTGGTAACTGTTGCAGTAGACAATATGTATTTCAAAGCCGGAGCCAGAGTGAACGATACCATCGTTCTCATCGGACGGCTTACACATGTGGGACGTTCTTCCATGGAAGTACGTATTGATACTTACTGTGAAGCCCTTGATGGAACCAGAACCATGATCAACCGCGCATATTTTATTATGGTTGGAACAGATGAACATCAGCATCCTGTGGAAGTACCGGGACTTATCATTGAGGGAGTTACTCAGCAGATAGAGAATGAAGCTGCACAGAAACGTGCAAAACTCTGGAAAGTACGCAGACAGGAAGGATTTTAACAAAACAGCCGCAAATGCGGCTGTTTTTGTTTATCAGTAACATTTACTGCAAGGTCCGTATCCCATAACCTCGGCTTCTGATCTGGATACCTGTCTGGCTGTATCCGGGTTCATTCTTCCACAGTTGGGAATGCTGTGATATTTTTCGCCGGTTGCAGGGATCCATACCATTGTTCCTACATCTGCATTGTTGGATTCTTCCTGTTCAGGTACCGGATCAGAAGTGGTAGTTTCTTCCTGCCAGGAGTTTCCACCAGTGCCACCTGCAGAAGCATTTACAGAGGAGTCTCCGGAAGAATAATCATTGCATGGCTCCTGTGACCAGGAAATATTTGTTCCATCGGAGACTGCAATGATCGTACCCTGTTTATCTGTTCGGAATACAGGGATTCCCATATCTGATAAACGTCCCATTGTATCTGCTGACGGATGATTATACTGATTATTGATTCCGCAGCTTATGACTGCGTAAGATGGAGAAGTCGCCTCAAGGAAATCCCAGGTAGTTGAACTTGCAGACCCATGATGACCAACAGAAAGAACATCGCAATCAAGGTTCATACCAGTACTGATCATATCCTGTTCACTGGTTTCCTCTGCATCTCCGGTAAAAATAAAGCTATTTGAACCATTTTCAAGTTTGATTACAAGAGAGTTATCATTACTGTTCTGGCTGATACCATTCGGTGCAAGAACAGTGAAACTTCCGGTGCCAAAATCAAATGTTTCACCTACAGAAGGATACTGTACGATAATTGCATTTGCAGTGGCAGTATTCATAAAATTATTGAATAAATTTGAAGTATGTACATAGTCTGGTCCGAATATATTACTTACAGAGAAATTGTCTATACATGGAACAAGACCGCCGATATGATCTTCATCATAGTGAGAAGCGATCATATAGTCAATGTTTTCCACATTCTGTTCCTGTAAGTAGGAGATGATCAGATCAGCATGGCTCTGATCCCCGCCATCGTACAAAAGATTTTGTCCTCCGGACTGTACTAAGATGGCATTTCCCTGTCCAACGTCAATAAAATGAACTGCCATCTCACTGTTGCCTTCAGCTTTTACCGTCAGTGCTGATTGCGGAACTAAGGTAAACAGCAGAAGGAACAGAGATAGAATTAGTGATAGTAACCTGTTTTGTTTCTTCATAAAAAGCCTCCTGAATGTTAATAACAGTTTGATTATACCATTTATTGAGAAACAAAAACATAATTATAGTAATTTCGTAAAATAATACAAATAATCCAGTCTATCTTGGAGCGGGTTTGAAAAATGCTTTAGCGTGAAGTCCTGCGTCAGATTGATTAATACTCTATCTGCTGGACTTCCTCTCCATTGTCTTCCCATGTATCAGAGTTATCCAGAGAACCATCTGTGCTGTCACCGGAATTGTCATCACTGGGATAATCAATCTGATCGGAAGAATCATCCCCTGTATCGTCAGACGATGTCTGATCACTGCTTCCATCATCAGAAGATCCATCTTCTGTATCTGTATTATCATTCTCCTGCCCTGTATCATCCAGAGAACCGTCCTGCGTCGTATCAGTATTGTAAGAAGAGTCATTGTAAGAAGTATCATTATAACTGTTGTCATAATCAGAATCATAGTTACTTTCCTGAGTATAAATGGTAAATCCATCCTCCTCAGCCTGAGCT
>UMHT01026160.1_pt1 | contig 12695 bp, 10 predicted proteins | sample 1965601 | NCBI WGS metagenome assembly UMHT01 (sample SAMEA4836105, study PRJEB28245) | human gut metagenome | biome: gut microbiome; material: fecal sample | place: Denmark | collected 2008 | reverse complement strand
GAAGGAGAAAACGGTTATCAGATTTATATCAGAGAAGATGTACCGTTAAACAGAAGTGATCGGAAAGCGTGCGAAAATCTGGGAATTACAGAAACAGATGATAAAAAGGTAACGGAAGGATTAAAAAAATTAAAAAAGAATGATCCGGATGCAGATTTGAAAATCAGAGATTATATGTGCCAGAATTTCTTTGATATTCGTACTTTTGGTGCTGTAATGACGACTTTTGTAAAGGTATCATTAAATTGTGGTCAGGTAAGGGGACCGGTTCAGATTGGATTTGCAAGAAGTATTGATCCGATTGTAAGCCAGGAAGTCACTATTACACGAGTGGCTATTACAACCGAAAAGGATGCAGAAGATAAAAAGACAGAGATGGGAAGAAAGAGTATTGTTCCGTATGGACTTTATCGCGCAGAAGGTTATGTATCAGCCAATCTGGCAAGAAAAGTGACGGGATTTACAGAAGAGGATTTGGACTTGTTATGGGAAGCTATTATTAACATGTTTGAGCATGATCATTCAGCAGCTCGAGGAAAAATGGCTGTACGGGAATTGATTGTATTTAAACACAGCAAAGAATTGGGAGATTGCCCGGCATATAAGTTATTTGATGCAGTAGATGTTTTCAGAAAGGCTGATATTGTGTATCCGAGGAATTATCGTGATTATGAGGTTCAGATTCATGGTGAGCAGATTCCAGATAGTGTCGAGGTAAAGAGAATGATAAAATGATCTATGCAGAAGATGACTATTTGATGATATCTGGAATTCAGCACTTTAAGTTTTGCCGAAGACAGTGGGCGTTAATTCATATTGAACAGCAGTGGGCTGAAAATGAGTATACCGTAATAGGCGAATTGATGCACAAAAAAGTTCATGATCCGTACCTGGCGGAGAAGCGCAAGGATATTCTGATTGTACGGGCGCTTCCTGTGCACTCTAAGATAATGGGAGTGAGTGGGGAATGTGATGTGGTAGAATTCCATAAAAGTGAAGAGGGTGTCAAACTGCATGGACATAGGGGATTATATACAATTTACCCGGTGGAATATAAAAAAGGAAGGCCAAAATATACAGAAGAAGATATTTTACAGCTTACAGCACAGACGATGTGTCTGGAAGAAATGTTTTCAACACAAATTTATGAAGGTGCCCTTTTTTATGGTGAAACACGTCGTCGCGAAAGAATTCTGATAACGCAGGAACTTCGGACAGAAGTTGAAAATATGTTCAAGGAAATGCATCAATATTATCAAAGGGGATATACTCCTAAGGTAAAATACAGCAAAGTATGTCAATCTTGTTCTTTAAAGGAAATTTGTCTTCCTAAATTGAGTCGTTCAGATGAGGTGAAAAAGTATATTTCCCAAAAACTGGCGGAGGATGAACTATGAAAAAATTGTTGAATACCTTATATGTAACATCGGAAAATAGTTATCTGGCATTAGATGGAGAAAATATAGTAATTTATGAAGAACAAGAAGAGCGCGGGAGATTGCCGCTTCATAATTTAGAAGGAATCGTTTCTTTTGGATATAGAGGGACAAGTCCCGCGTTGATGGGCGCTTGTGCAGACAGAAATATTTCTTTATGCTATGTGACTCCGCAGGGGCGTTTTTTAGCGCGCGTAACAGGCAAAGTCAGAGGAAATGTATTGTTGCGTAAACAGCAGTATGAAAGCAGTCAGGATAATGCAATTAGTTTGGAGATCGCTAAAAATTGCATTGTTGGAAAGGTTTATAATGCGCGATGGGTGCTGGAAAGAGCAGTACGTGATCACCCACTTCAGGTTGATGTTGAGAAAATGAAAAATGCATCGCAGCAGCTGAAAAATTCACTGATACGAATACAAAGCAGCGAATCAAAAGAACAGCTTCGTGGCTATGAGGGAGAGGCTGCAAGTGTATATTTTGGTGTATTTGATGAATTGATTTTGCAGCAAAAAAAGGAATTTTTCTTCCATGGGCGGAGTAAAAGACCTCCAATGGATAATGTGAATGCAATGTTGTCCTTTACGTATACCCTTCTGACCAATAATATTGTATCGGCATTGGAATGTGTGGGCCTTGATTCGTGCGTAGGATATTTGCATACGGAGCGTCCGGGAAGAGCTTCTTTGGCATTAGATTTGATTGAAGAATTGCGCCCTGTATTGGCAGATCGTTTTGTTTTGTCACTGATCAATAAAAAGATTGTGACTGGTAAAAACTTTACCAAAAAGGAAAACGGAGCAGTTCTGATGGATGATGAGATTCGGAAAAAGTTTTTAACAGAGTGGCAGAAAAAGAAAAAAGAAACCATTACACATCCGTATTTGAATGAAAAAATTGAGTGGGGAATGATTCCATATGTGCAGTCAATGCTTTTAGCAAGATATCTGCGTGGAGATTTGGATTCATATCCGGTTTTTTTGTGGAAATGAGGTGTGGAACATGTTAGTATTAATTACGTACGATGTTAATACAGAAACAGCGGCAGGCCGTACTCGCCTTAGAAAAGTGGCAAAGCAATGTATGAATTATGGCAGAAGAGTACAAAATTCGGTATTCGAATGTATAGTAGATAACGCACAGTGTGTGATGCTTAGATCACTTCTTACAGACATTATCGACGTTAATGTGGACAGTCTTCGGTTCTACTATCTGGGAAATAAGTATCAGACGAAAGTTGAGCATGTAGGCGTGGACAAAGGAATAGCGGCGGATGATGTTCTTATCTTGTAACAAGTCTGTGCGAACCTAAAGCAGACATAAAAAGTCTGGTAGATTCGCACCTGAAAAAGTAAACAAAAACAAATAAAATGATTAATTGCTAGATGGTATATACATTAATTTGAAGTGCCAGATGGATGATCTATACAAGGAATACTTTGGATCAGATGTAAAAATTGGTAATTAATGCAGTCGCCTCCCTCGCGGAGGCGTGGATTGAAATCGCCGGATACTCGAATGTGCGGGAAATGCCGAAAGTCGCCTCCCTCGCGGAGGCGTGGATTGAAATTACTCATTTTGCGGATATACTGGCACAGGCGTCCTGTCGCCTCCCTCGCGGAGGCGTGGATTGAAATAAGATGCAGACGTTAGAAGCACCAAAGACAGCTCTGTCGCCTCCCTCGCGGAGGCGTGGATTGAAATGGCGGAGGATGTGGCGCTGGCGGTCGGATTGATGGGTCGCCTCCCTCGCGGAGGCGTGGATTGAAATAGCAAAGCAAAGGGCGGGAAGCCAAAGGACAAGGTCGCCTCCCTCGCGGAGGCGTGGATTGAAATGACACGCTGGATATAAGCCAGCTACTCTAACCGGTCGCCTCCCTCGCGGAGGCGTGGATTGAAATATGTCAGAGCCTATCAAGAGCTACAACATGCTTGTCGCCTCCCTCGCGGAGGCGTGGATTGAAATCATCGGTCAAGACGCTCCTGCTCATGACCTGCCGGTCGCCTCCCTCGCGGAGGCGTGGATTGAAATACCAATGATGTAGCGCAACGCACACAGGAAATATGGTCGCCTCCCTCACGGAGGCGTGGATTGAAATAGTGCTAATATCACACGGAATATCACACGGGATGTCGCCTCCCTCGCGGAGACGTGGATTGAAATAAATCAAGGTCTTTTGTCAGGTGAGCGAATTGCGTCGCCTCCCTCGCGGAGGCGTGGATTGAAATTCCTGGCGGCGGTCGTGCAGAATATGTATGATAACGTCGCCTCCCTCGTGGAGGCGTGGATTGAAATTGGAGCTGATTTATACATTCCGGATCGTCTCCTTGCGTCGCTTCCCTCGCGGAGGCGTGGATTGAAATATTTTATCCGTATAGTACATTAACCCTCCGATAACGTCGCCTCCCTCGCGGAGGCGTGGATTGAAATATTCCCCATGAAACGGACTTTCCATTCCTTTTTGTCGCCTCCCTCGCGGAGGCGTGGATTGAAATTTTTATAAAGATAATAAAAGGAAAGGGCGGCAATGTCGCCTCCCTCGCGGAGGCGTGGATTGAAATGATTTTGTGGTCAGCTTGGAAAGTTGCACCTCGAGTCGCCTCCCTCGCGGAGGCGTGGATTGAAATGCAAGTCCCTCGTAAACGCTCCATAGGCTCTTTCCACACTTAGTTGATTTCACAGCGAAATTGTTCATGAAGCAGTACTTTTGCCTTCAATAATTCAAAACTATTTCTGCCATACATAATACGTTTTATTACTTTGAGTTTATTAACGCTTTCCTCTGCCAAACCATTATTATATTGCATGGCAATTCCATTTTTCACAGCAACAATATCCTGTCTTATACCATTCACATATGTTTGCAACTCAGGAATATTAAATTTTTCCAGTTTAACAAGCCATGCGTCTAGCTTTTCTTCATGCTTTGAATATATAATTTCATAAAATTCCTTTATGTCACATAAAGGTCGGCAATCACTGGGTATGATTTTAAAACTTGCTCATATTGTTCTTGACTGATTGTTTTCACATCGTCCAACCCTTTATATATTAATTGCGTTAGTGATCGGCGTTGTACGTATTCTTTCGGCTGATAATCAGAACAAGCATCTTCTTTTTGAGCGGTCACGCAACGAATTCTTTCTTTTTGAATAAACATTCTTAAAGAAGCAACTGACCCATCATACCCTTTTTCACTGATTATTTTGTGTATACAAGGGTATGCGTCTCTAAATCAACCATTCTTTTTCTTTTAGTCAATGCACTTTTGAGTGCTGTCATGTACAGTATCGTAGAAACCGCAAAAGCCAACAATTTGAATGTGTTCCAGTATCTCTACACGGTACTACTTTATATGCCGGACTACAAAAATGAGCCCGCAGGTATAGAAAAGCTGTTACCGTGGAGCAACTTTATAAAGGAACGCTGCAGCAGATTGATTGATGTTGAAAATCAAACACCAGAACACCATGAACCACTGCCTATTTAAGGAGAAGGATATCAAGGGGGCAGTGGGCAATATGGTGGATTATTCATCGTTTACGGTGGTTGTTTGCTCAGTTTTTTGGAATATAGATGATTTTGTTACAGGCGTAAAGTTCTTCTCCCCCTCTGTTTCGCGTTTCATATCCGATATATTTACAATTCCCATCCAACTGACTATAATAAAGAATGCCCGTTTGCCTGCAAAGGCGCGGAACCATATCCATCTGCATCAGGGCGATATGACAGAAAAATGAACTTAAAAGAATGGAAGAAAGAACAATGGATGTAATTGAAAAATTTGGAAATAGGGTGAGCAGCCAGGCGCTTAAGGATCCGGGAAAAGCGCGTCGGCTGCTTCTTGCGGGATACCGCCTGCAGGAAAAGAAGCTTCAGTTTTTGCCGGATCGGGGGCTGCCGTCGTCGGGACAGTATGTGGCGCGGGTGGTTATGAAAAATATCATTCAGTCGCTATCGGAACCGGAGAATGCGGCGATGGTCAGCATATTTGTGCCGGGAGAGTTGGTGATGGCGGCAGGGCTGACGCCGTACTCAGTGGAGGCGATGTCCTGTTTTATGGCGGGAACGAAGTGTGAGCAGACGTTTCTTCGGAAAACGGAGGAAGAAGGATTTCCGGAGACGATGTGTTCGTACCACAGGGTGTTTCTGGGGGCGGCGCTGACGGGGATTCTGCCAAAACCGAACTGCATGATTTATACGAACCTTGCGTGTGATGGAAATATGATGACGTTTCCGTATTTAAAGGATAAATTTGAATGTCCGGGCTTTTATATTGATGTTCCGTATGAGAAAAACCGGGAATCGGTTCTGTATGTGGCGGATCAGCTGCGGAAATTGAAACGGTTTCTGGAGGAGACGACGGACAGACGGATTTCGGAGGAAACAGTGCGGAGTGCGGTAGATAACAGCCGGAAAGCGGCAGCGAATTATAAAAAACAGCTTGCCCTGCGGTGTGCGCATGACCCGGTGACCTCTCTGACGAATGAATTGTATGCGCTTTTTATGTGCCATCTGATGGCTGGCTCAGAGACGGCGGTTACCTATACGGAAAAACTTCTGCGCGATGTGCGGATGTCACCGAGGGGAGATGGTCTTTCGGTAATCTGGATGCACATCATGCCATTTTTACAGGAGCCGGTTAAGGATATTTTTAATTATAGTAAGAAAATGCACATCCGCGCTTGTGATTTTATCGCAGATGGTTTTCAGGAGATGCATGCGGAAGACCCGTATGAGGCGATGGCAGAGAAAATGGTCTACTGCATTTACAATGGCAGTGTGAAACAGAGAATTGAGGAAGCGGAACGGCTTGCCAGAATCACGGAATCGGATGGTGCTGTTTTATTTGCCCACTGGGGCTGTAAGGGAACGATCGGTGCATCCAGCCTGATTAAGCAGTCCTTAGAAAAGACAGGACTTCCGACGATGATTCTCGACGGTGACGGCTGCAACCCTGCCAATACCAGCGACGGTCAGGTATCGACGCGGCTTCAGGCGTTTGTGGAAATGCTGGAAAAGGGCAAGGAGGAGAAACACGCATGATTTATTACGTCTGTAAGTACACCCCGATCGAGCTGTTCCGGGGGTTTGGAGAAGAATGTTCTGTTTTGGAGGAAATGCCGGAAAATTTCGAACAGTCGGATCAGATTGCACATGCAAATCTGTGCGGCTTTGGAAAATCGGTCATTCAGGCAGTGCTGGAAGGAAAGGTTGAACAGCTGGTTCTGGTAAACTGCTGCGATTCGATGCGACGCGTTTACGATATCGTGGAGAGCACGGGAAAATGTAAGTTTTTATATATGCTGGATCTGCCGCATGATGATAATGAATGTGAAAAAGTGAAATTTGCGGGCACGATCCGGAGACTTAAAAAGGCATATGAGGCATATTCTGGGAAAGTGTTTGATAAACGTGCTTTTATCAAGTCCTTTATTACGCCGGAAATGAACACGGAGCCGTACATTGGTGTGCTGGGCGTGCGGGTTAGCGGCATTCTGGAGGATATGATCCGGGACAATATCCAGATGGATGTGGAAAATCTGACCTGTACGGGTGGTCGGAAACTGTCGGTCGTACAGGATGAAATGTGGAATATGGAGGAAGAGGAGCTGTTTCTTTCTTACGCGGACGTCCTGCTGGGACAGATGCCGTGTTTCCGCATGAACCGTTCGATCCGCAGAAACCGTCTGTATCTGGATCCGAATTTAAAGGGAATTATTTATCACACGATCAAGTTCTGTGATTATTATGGATTTGAGTATGCGAGTATCAAGCGGGATATCAAGGTTCCGCTCCTTAAGATTGAGACTGATTTTACGAGCCAAAGCGCGGGGCAGCTTTTGACGCGCATTCAGGCATTTGAGGAGACGATCGAGGGATCAGAGGATATGGATCCGGGAAAAGGTATCAGTGAGGAGGCAAGAAAGAAGATGGAGTCGGGCATTTTTTATGTAGCGGGAATCGACAGCGGTTCGACAAGTACGGATGTGGTCATACTGGATCAGGATGGAAAAATTAAATCGACGATGATTATTCCGACCGGCGGCGGTGCGATGATGAGCGCCGAGAAGAGTCTGGATCTGGCGATTGAGAAAGCGGGAATTAAGAAAGAGGAGATCGTGCGAATCGATACGACCGGATATGGACGATCCTACATTGACAGCGGGGATGACAGCATCACGGAGATTACCTGCCATGCCAAGGGCGCAAATTATCTGAATCCGAATGTCCGCACTATCATCGACATTGGCGGGCAGGATATCAAGGCGATCAGCATCGATGGGCAGGGAGCCGTGAAAAATTTCCTGATGAATGACAAATGTGCCGCCGGAACGGGACGTTTTCTGGAAATGATGGCGAAAACGTTGGGACTTTCCCTGGAGGAAATGAGTGTGAAAGGGCTGGAATGGAAGCATAATATCGTGATTTCCAGCATGTGTACGGTGTTTGCAGAGTCGGAGGTCGTGTCGCTGGTGGCACAGAATAAGGATGTGGCAGATATTATCCACGGTTTAAATGTGTCAGTTGCCTCAAAAGTCGGCGCGTTGGCAGCCCGCCTTGGAAAGGATCATCCAGGCGAATATATGATGACCGGCGGTGTGGCGAAGAACCAAGGTATCATCCAGGCATTGGAAGAGAAGCTTGGTGCTAAACTTTATATCTGTGATGAGGCGCAGCTCTGCGGTGCGCTGGGAGCGGCGCTATTTGCTTATGAGAAATGTAAAGGCAGTGCGGAGGAAACGCGATGAAGCGGCAGGGTTAAAACACTTGTATCGATATTTTCGTCAGATATTCACTGGGAGAGGCTGTGGCCAATTCGTCGATCACAGCCTCTTTATAAGAGTATTTGCCGGTTTTAAACTTGTGTTCATCGGTCCAATCAAAGAGTTTTTCGTAGGTGGCTTTCGAGTCATAGTAATTTCCCATTAAGTAAGCAACTGCGTAGGTTCCGGCCGGTTTTAAGTGATAGGGATGATTTTTCGGTTTTGTTATAACTTTTGTGAAAAAATAAGCATAGGTATCCAGATGATTTTTTCGTAAATCTGCCACATCAAGCATGGCACCATAGGGATGACCGGCATTTAGAGCGTGGGCATTGCAGTAACCGATGTGGCGGCAAAGAGCCTGGATGATTTTCTGATGGTCATCTGTATGAATCGGATCGCTGAGAATCAGATATTCTTCCGGTGTCGTCTCGAGAAAAATACGACCATTTTTATTTTCTGTATGGAAGAATAATTCATCTTCTGTGTATTCTGCCTGTTTTTGCTTCAGTGATTCCTGGAGTGATACCAGGGATAATTTTGTTTCAACCACTTCTTCAATTTTACGGAGGTGTTCTTCCTCCTTCTTAATCTTTTCACGTTGTTTCAAAAGAAGTGCTTTTAATGACTCCGGATTGCGCTGGTCTAAAAAAGCACCGATTTCTTTTAAAGGCATCCCAAGTTCTTTTAAACAGGTGATGGTAAAAAACACATCAAATTGGCTTTCACTGTAATACCGGTAGCCTTTTTCATCAATATAGGCGGGTTTAAAGAGCCCGATTTCATCATAATGAATCAGTGTGCGCTTGTTTGTGTTGCATAATTTTGCAAAATCGCCGGTTCGTATGCACGCATTTTTGAGTTTTTGCATAAATATTCATTTCCTTCTTGACTATACCGTAACGTTATACCATATTATATATTTGTTTTTAAAAGAAAGCAACCAAATAGAACATATATAACGAAAAAGGAGCGGTAAATAGTATGCCAAAGTTAAGTGACCGTGTTAATACATTTACGGATTCTGTAATCCGACGCATGACAAGAATTAGTGATGAGTATGGAGCGATTAATTTATCCCAGGGATTTCCAGACTTTGATCCGCCGAAGGCAATTCTGGACAGATTAGCAGAGGTGGCCTATGAGGGACCTCACCAGTATTCCATTACATTTGGTGCAGAGAATTTCCGTGAGGCCCTTGCTAAGAAACAGGGAAAGGCTATCGGACGCGAGATCAATCCGGAGACGGAGATTGTGGTTACCTGCGGCGGCACAGAAGCTATGATGAGTGCCATGATGACCATCTGCAATCCGGGCGACAAGGTAATGGTATTTTCCCCATTTTATGAAAATTACGGGGCAGACGCGATTCTGTCAGGGGCAGAGCCGATCTATATTCCGTTGGTGCCGCCGACGTATGAATTTGATATCAATTTGGTAGAAGAGGGCTTTAAGGCGGGCGCGAAAGCGATCATCGTCTGCAACCCGTCCAATCCATGCGGAAAGGTATTTACCAGAGAAGAGCTGACCCAGATCGGAGAGCTGGCAGTCAAATATGATGGATTTGTTGTGACGGATGAGGTTTATGAGCACATGGTATATGCGCCGAACGAGCATGTCTGCATGGCGTCCCTTCCGGGTATGTACGAACACACGATTACCTGTAATTCTCTTTCCAAGACTTATTCCATCACGGGCTGGAGACTGGGCTATCTGATCGGACCGGAGGAAGTGATCGAGGGAGCGAAAAAGGTACATGATTTCCTGACCGTCGGAGCAGCCGCACCGCTGCAGGAGGCAGCCGTGGTGGGACTGGAATTTCCAGAATCCTATTACAGAGACCTGCTGGCGCTCTATACAAAGAAGAGGGAGCATTTCTTAAAAGGTCTGGATGCGATCGGTCTGAAGCACAATGTGCCGCAGGGAACGTATTTTGTCATGATCGATATCCAGGAGTTCCTGGATCTGCCGCAGTTTGCCGGATATACCGATTTGGAGTTCTGCGAGTGGATGATCCAAAATATCGGTGTGGCAGCCGTTCCGGGTTCCAGCTTTTTCCGGGAAAATGTAAACAATCTGATCCGTCTGCATTTTGCACGGGAGGAGAAAACGATCGACGAGGCACTGGCGCGTTTGAAGAAATTAAAGGAGTTGCTGTAAGATGACTTATTCGGTAAATTTTGCGAATTATACAATCGGAAAAGAAGCATATAAAAATGTAAATGAAGTGTGCCGCCAATACGGTACGAAAGCGCTGCTGATCGGTGGAAAACTGGCGTTGGAGGCAGGAAAGGAAAAGCTTCTGCAAGCGCTTGCAGAAGGGGAAAATCCGGTCACGATCGTGGATACAGTCCTGTTTGGAGAGGACTGTACCTATGCCGGGATGGAAAAAATTGCTGCACACGTAAAAAAATGCGGTGCGGATATGATTTTTGGCATGGGAGGCGGCAAGGCGCTGGATACAGCGAAGGGAACGGCGGAAAAATGCGGTCTTCCTGTATTTACTTTCCCGACGATCGCGGCAACCTGCGCGGCGACGACGGCCCTTTCAGTTGTATACAAAGAAGATGGAAATTTTGACAGTTTCTACTTCTATGACAAACCGGCGCGCCACAGCTTTATTGACACAGAGATTATTGCCATTGCCCCGGAGTGCTACCTGCGGGCGGGAATCGGTGATACGCTGGGAAAATACTTTGAGTGCCATTTTTCTGCGAGAGGCGACCGGCTGACGCACAGTTCGGCACTTGGACGTGAAATCAGCAATATGTGTTATCTGCCGCTTCGGGAGTATGCAGAAAGTGCGCTGGAGGAATGCCGGGAAAACCAGGTGGGTGAGGCGCTGGAGCAGGCGGTTCTTGCCAATATCGTGAGCACCGGTCTGGTATCGCTTCTGGTTCTGGATGATTATAACGGTGCGATCGCACATTCTGTCTACTATGGACTGGTGCTGCTTCCTGGTTTTGAGGAGAAAAACCTTCACGGCGATGTGGTAGCCTATGGTGTGCTGGTTCAGCTGATGATAGACGGCGAAGAAGAAAAAGCACGGGAAATGAAGGGATTTCTTGAAAAGCTTGGAATCCGCACCACCTTAGCCGAGATGGGGGCGCCTCTTGAGAGAGAAGCGCTTACGGCTGTATTAAAAGAGATTGTGACCGGTCCGGATATGGAGCATATTCCGTATGAGGTGACGGAAGACATGGTTTATGACGCCTTATGTAAGGTGGAAGAATTATAGTTAATAAAGGGTGCAGCTGAACAAAATTCCGTTGCTGGGCACGCATGCGCGAACAGTTACGGATGAAAGATTCTAGGAGAAAAGCAAAACGAGAGGAGACAATATGGAAAAATCATATGTGACAGCAAAGAATCTATGTAAATTTCTGTTTGGTTCAGCATTTGGTGTTTTGATGTTCCTTGTGCCGATTCCGCAGGGAGAATCATTTACAACACTGCTTGATTTTCTGAAAAGCTGGATTAAGGGACTATTTGGTGCGAGTTTGCCCTACATCATTATGGCGATTCTGGTGGTATCGGCCGTGGTCAGTTTGTATGACTACATCGCAAAGCCGGATTGGATTCGGAAGAATCATTATCTGTCCAGAGCTTTTTCGACCACACCGCTGTATCTTGTTTCTAAGATAATTGGTGCGGTATTTGCCGTTATGGTTGTATTTAAAATCGGACCGGAGCAGGTGATTTCCGCCGATACCGGAGCAACCATGGTGGATCTGTGCGGAACGCTGTTCAGCATCGTTATCGCCTTTAGTTTTATCATGCCGTTTCTGACTGACTGCGGAATTATGGAATTTCTGGGAGTGATCGCAAGACCGGTAGTTCGCCCGCTGTTTCATGTACCGGGAAGAGCTTCCATCGACCTGATTGCATCCTGGTTTGGTGCCTCCAATGCGGCGGTTATCCTGACCAGAGAGCAATATATGAAGGGCTTTTACACCAGGAGGGAGGCTGGATATATCATGACTAACTTCTCTCTGGTATCCATTCCGTTCTGTCTGATGGTAGCAGATACCATGGGAATTTCCAATATTTTCCCTCCATTTTACCTGTGCATCTGTGTAGTGGGAATCATCCTGGCTGTCATCATAGCTAGAATTCCACCGATCTGTACCATTCCGAATACCTATAGAGAGGCAGTTGGAAAGCAGATTGATGAGGATATTCCACAGGAAAAAGGGATGTTTGCTTATGCTCTGGAGATGAGCTGCAAGCGTGCGGATAAATTTACTGCAAAAACAGTAGTCACAAGCGGTTTTGAGGTTCTGATGGGCATGTTTTTTGACCTGATTCCCATCGTAGTATCCTGGGGAACCATTGCCCTGATTATCGCGACCTACACTCCATTCTTCAGCTGGATTTCTTATCCGATGGGAATGTATTTGCAGGCACTGGGAGTTCCGGAAAGCTTTGCAGCAGCACCGGCAACACTGGTTGGATTCACAGATATGTTTATTCCGGCGCTTCTGTCGGTGGGAC
>UMHT01013905.1_pt1 | contig 12712 bp, 9 predicted proteins | sample 1965601 | NCBI WGS metagenome assembly UMHT01 (sample SAMEA4836105, study PRJEB28245) | human gut metagenome | biome: gut microbiome; material: fecal sample | place: Denmark | collected 2008 | reverse complement strand
GAGCCGCTGCTGGCGGGTGAAGGCGTCGAACATCTCCCGCGTCGTGCCGCCCTGACGGGCGATCCGCTCGGTGCGCCGCAGCAGCGACGGTTCGACGTAACGCGCGCCGGCGTATCCCGCCGAAGTTTTGAATCCCCACCCTTTCGGGCCGAAATAACCCAGTTCGGCGCAGGCCGTCAGCTGCGGCGCGCCGCCGGGCGTGCAACCGTTCAGGTGGCTCACAGCACGGGCGTCCACGACCGAATTGTCGACGTCGGAGATCACGGTTATCCGCGGGTTGCGGATGAATTTGTAACGCCCCGCAGATGCGGCGAATGACAGACTCCAGCGGTAAGAGAGCCGGATGTCGGCGGCGGCTTCGACGCCGCAGGCCATGCGTCCGATCCGCGTCGCAGCCATGTCGCAGAATACGCCCGCCATGTCATCGTAGTAACGACGGGTCTCGACGCCGTCGAACATCGCCAAGAGATAAGCCGAAAACCGCAGGGTCAGCGTTTCGCCCGTACGGCTGTAATTGATTTCGGCGGCATAGCGGCGTTCGGGACAGGGATCGTCGATGACGCGGTTGTTGTACTGCGGCTGGTAGAAAAGGTCCGCGGCGTCGGGCAGCACGGCTTCGGCGGCGGCCGACGCTTCGAGGTAACTGCGGGGCGAGAAGGCCCAGCCGGCGGTCGCCCTGAGGGTATAGGGCGTAAACCGCACCCGGCGCGAACGGCCGTACGACTGCGCGTCGGGGAAAAGCTCCTTCTCGTAATACCCGCGGCGGCAGACTGCGGCGGCGCCCAGCGAAAGGACGAGATCGGCGCGGAAGCGGTCGGAACGGTATTCGGCATGCAGCCGCGCATCGGCCCGGCGCGTCGTCAGCGCATAATCGTAGCCGAACCTGCCGCCCTTGCGGATCGTACGGTCGGGACGCCGCAGGTCGTTCTGCAGAAGGTTGCTGTAGGTATCGTCGTCCACCAGATACTGGTCGATGTCGGTGATATACTCCGCACCCAGCAGGTCGCGCATCTGCTTGTAATTGCGCGACCGCGCATGGCGGAGAACCAAGCCGTAACGCAGTGTCAGCCGGGCGTCGAGCGCAGTCGTAAACAGGGCGCTGAAGTTCAGGTCGCCGAGCCGCTCGGCGCGGTCTTCGAGGGCATAGACGGCATGGCCCGCCGCCATGCGGTTCTGGGCGATCAGTTCGTCCCAGTCGATCTGCGTATAGCGCGCGTCGCCGGCCCGCCACGCCTGCTCGGTCTCGCGGTCACCGGTATAACCGGGCAGGTAGCGGTAGTTGTCGGGCATCGGCGTGCGGGCGTCGTACCATCCCAGCGCACTGTATTTGCGCGTGCCGTACTCCGCGCTGAAATCGGCGGCAAGCGACGTCGATTGCGAAACCGGCATCCGGTAGGAGAAGACAGCCAGCGGCACGAACTCCCGCCGCACGCGCGAATTGCGGACCTTGCCGTGCTGGAATCCCCATGCGGGGTTATAGAGCCGGTCGCCCGTAAGCCGGAACGCCTCTTCGGCCGAGGAGAGACGCGTACCCCGGACCGAGGGCGGAACGATGAGCATCAGGCTCAGGTTGTGATCGTCGCCGAACCGCTTCGCGGCGCGCAGACTCGCAGTCAGCGCATTGGTGAAGACGCCTTCGACGTGCATGTCGCGCCCCGTACGGGCGTCGAGAGCCGCCGTACCGCTCCATCCGCAGCCGAGCGGTTCGGTGACGGACAGCCGCGCCCCGGCCAGATAGCTGCGGTCCGTAAAACTGACGGCGGTATAGCGCGACGCCTGCGGGTAATCGTCGGCAAAACGGAACAAACGCAGGCCGCCGAGACCGCCCGTCGTGCCGTCTGCCGCGGCAAGACCGCCATAGCGGACTTCATCGGCCCCCAACAGGCGCATCGCCCCGAAATAGCGCGACGAAAGCGGCACACCCCCGACCGAAGCGGATTCGTCGCGGTAATTCAGTCCCCGGCGTTTCACGGAGACGTAAGGCAGGTTGAAGGCGGTATGTTCGGCATAGAGGTCGGGAGTCGTCTGCACGGCACGGTAAAACAGCGTCGAGTCGGTCAGCAGAAGCGGCGTACGCTCCTCCTGCCGGGCGGCGTAGGGATAATATTCGTCATCGGGATGCTGGGCCGCGGCACCGCAGACGGTGAGCAGACCGAGCAGCAGACAACCGTATTTCGGGATCATGCACAGCGACTTTTCGGAATACAAATATAACTAATTTTGTTGCTTTCCCAATAAAAAACCGAAGTGTTTGCAGCAGCGATGTTCAGACTGATGGTATTTGACGCCGAAAAGGACGGTTCGATAAAAAAATAATCAATTTATTATTAGTTTGTTTCAATTTATTTTATTATATTGCTCATAAAGTTAATGAATAGCTTGTATAATATTCACCACCCACTTACACTTATTTCCTATGAAAAAACTTTCAGGATTCCGAAAAAGCTTCTTCGTAGCCTTTATGGTTGCAGGTAGTGGATTGCTTTCGAGCAATTGCAGTAATGACGATCTGACCGTCGATCGGACAGTTCCGGATGACGTGGTCGCAACAAGATCCAGTGCATTCCATTGGACCTGTCCAGATTCCAAATGCGGATTCGATCTAAATGCGGGTTGGCAAAGTCATTGTGGCAGACCCGGATGTAAAGAAGAATACAGCGATAGTCACGGTATTTTGATTCTCACATTTGCCGATTACATTAAGAACACCGTAGGATTCGACACGGGAGGAGGTGGTGGTGCGGGATTTGATTATAACCGAATCGAATTACCTAAGGGAAAATTTCCGAAATTCGCACCGGAGCCGTGGTACGAGACCCCCTGTGCCATGAAGTATTACAACGAACTTAGAAATTCCTCGCAATACAGACTGACACCGGGCTATGCGGAAGCAGTCGAATACGCATGGTATCGGACCGTGCGGATTCTCTATCCTAAATACCACAATTCGACAACCGTAGAAAGAGAATACACAAGATTTCTACTCAACGAAGGGCGAAACTTAACGGGATTTAAAGGTTCGGGGATACTTGATGCCAGCGAAGCCGCCGTTAAAGCGTTTGCAACGTGCAGATAAATGTTTTTTAAGCTGCTCAATTATTATTGAGCAGCTTTTATTATTTTAACATTTCAATTATGAAAACCATATTAAAATCACTGTCAATAATTATCCTTGTTGTGGCGATGGCAGGGTGTGCGGCGCAAAAGGGCGGAAATAAAGCAGACACATTCGGATCGGAAGCGCTTTATATACAAGCATTGAATGCATTGAAAAACCGAAATTTTATTATCAAAATAAACGAGTTCTATTTCCCGTCGGACAAGGCTCCGGTTAATTCCACAAACAGTTATGTGTCCATGCAAGGAAACCATGCCGTCATCCGGATGTCACAGGATTTTCCATCCGCTTTTTCCTCGAACCGCGATACGGAGAGCGATGCCGTGGAAATATCAGACGGAGAACGTAAAAGAAAGGGCAACATGCAATTTCATATGAAAATCAAAGGCGCTGAAAAATGGCAGGACAAAGAATTAATAATCATACTATATAATAATACGAATCAATGCTTTGTTCGTCTACATGGAGGGTACGCGGGAGTCAATGTCATAAACTTCAAAGGGCATATTTACCCAATGGCAGAGGTTATAGAAAAAAACGAATTGCGGTAAAGACGTCTGATTTACTTAAAATTATCCATCATGAAAACCACACTGAGAATATCCGCTGGAATTATGCTGATCATGGCTTTAGCAGGCTGTGCGGCGCAAAAGGGCGGGAATAACACCGGTAAAAGCACAGCGGAAGAGGTGCTTTACAAGCAGGCGATTCAGGCGCTCGATGAACGAAAATTCATTATTGAAGCGACCGAGTTTTACTTTCCCGGCGGCAAGCCCCCGACTAAATCGGAGACTAACAGCCAGATATTCATGGATGGCAATAAAGCTGTTATCCGGTTCTCGCCGGACCTTTTTCCCCGGTCCCCCATGGACCATTGGAATATAGAGGACGATGCCGCAGAAATAACGAAAGGCGAACATAAAAAAAACGGCGACATACAGTTTTGCATGAAAATAGACGGCGCTCAAAAGTGGCAGGACAAAGAACTGATAATCATACTGTATAAAAATACGAATACCTGCTTCGTGCATGTCAACGGAGGATATTCCGGTCATAATATCGTCGATTTCAAAGGATACGTATACCCGCTGGCGACCGAATGACACAAAACCGGGAGACCTTTTCAAAGGGTCTCCCGGTTCGAATAACATAATCGTCGGAATCAGACGGTTTTCAGCACTTCGAGCAGCAGGTCCCAGAATTTGGGAACCGTGGCGATTTCGAGCCGTTCGTCGGGCGAGTGCACGCCGCGCAGGGTCGGGCCGAACGAGACCATTTCCAGTTCGGGATATTTTTCGAGGAACAGACCGCACTCCAGTCCGGCATGGATCGCACGGACCTTGGGATCGGCGCCGAACAGCCGTTTATAGGCATCGACCGTCTTTGCGAGCAGGGCCGACTGCGGGTCGGGCGTCCAGCCCGGATAGCCGTCGGAGTGAGCGACATCGGCCCCGGCCAGCGCAAATACCGATTCGACCATCTGCATTACATAGGTCTTGGCGCTCTCGACGGACGACCGCTGGGACGAGGTGACGACGATGCGGTCGTCCCCCACGAATTTGACCGAAGCGAGGTTGGTGGAGGTCTCGACCAGCCCCGGCACGGCGAACGACATGGCGATCACGCCGTTGGGCACGCCCACCAGCGAATAGACCAGTCCGAACTGCGTCCGGGCGTCGAGCACCCGATCGACCTGCGGCATTTCGTTGAGCGTGATCTTGAAGTTGGGTTCGCGCAGACGGAACTCGGCTTCGAGATCGGCGGCGAAAAGTTTATAGTGCTTGATGAACTCATCCTTGAACCGGACCGGAACGCCGAAGATCGCATAAGCCTCGCGGGGAATCGCATTGCGCAGGTTGCCGCCGTCGAACCAGCTCAGCTTCAGCTCGTAGCTCTGCATGCCGTCCCACAACAGACGTGCGACGGTCTTGTTGGAATTGACGCGGCCCTTGTCGATGTCATCGCCCGAATGTCCGCCCTGCAGGTCCGAGACATCGACCCGGAAGAAGGCGTAGTTTTTCGGAGCCTCCTCCATCGTATAGCGGAACGTGGCGACCGTGTCGATGCCGCCGGCGCAGCCGATGAAGATCTCGCCCTCGTCCTCCGAATCGAGGTTGACGAGGTATTTGCCCGTAAGCATATCTTCGCCCAGCTCGAAGGCCCCGGTCAGGCCCGTCTCCTCATCGACCGTGAAGAGCGCTTCGACGGGGCCGTGCTCCACGGAGGGGTCGATCAGGACAGCCAGCGCGGCGGCCATGCCGATACCGCAGTCGGCGCCGAGCGTCGTGCCTTCGGCCCTGACCCACCCGCCGTCGATGCGCGTGCGGATCGGGTCCCGGTCGAAATCGAACTCCACGTCGGAGTTCTTCTCGCAGACCATGTCCATATGCGACTGGAGGATAACCGTCGGACGGTTCTCGAAGCCCGGCGTGGCGGGCTTGCGCATCACCACGTTGCCGATGGCGTCCTTCTTGTATTCGAGATTGTGCTTCCGGGCGAAATCGACCAGAAATTCGATGATCCTGCCCTCCTTCTTCGAGGGGCGCGGAACCCGTGTGATGGCGTCGAACTGCTCCCAGACGATGCGGGGTTCCAGATTGATAATTGCTGACATATCCTATGATAAATTAAAGTCCGTTCTCCTCCGCCGGATTTCCGGAACGTTCTGCGAATCCGGCTCCGCAGAGCGAGGGTATTTTTTACAAAGATATTAAAAACAGCGCAATTCGCGGTATCTCAGGTCCTGTTTTTTGCAGCGGAAACGCGGCGGGCAAATAAATTTGCTTTTACATGCCGGTTCGATTATCTTTACGCAAAAAACGGAGAGCATATGACCGATTTCAGGATAGGACACGGATACGACGTGCATGCGCTGGCGGACGGCCTGCGGCTGGTACTGGGCGGAATCGAGATTCCCCATACGAAAGGATGCGTCGCGCATTCGGACGGCGACGTGGCGATACACGCCGTATGCGACGCGCTGTTGGGCGCCGCGGCGCTGGGCGACATCGGGCTGCACTTCCCCGACACGTCGGACGACTTCGCGGGAATAGATTCGAAAATTCTGCTCCGCAGGGTTGCTGCGCTGCTGCGCGAACGGGGATACGAAATCGGGAATGTCGATTGTACGATCCGGATGCAGCGGCCCAAGCTCCGGCCCCATATCGACGCGATGCGCGCCGCAATGGCCGGTGCAATGGGCGTAGGCGATGACCGGGTGTCGGTCAAAGCTACGACCACAGAGCATCTCGGTTTCGAAGGGCGCGAGGAGGGGGTTTCCGTCTCGGCCGTGGCATTGATCTACAAAAGCTGAGCCAAAACGGCTTGGCGAATAAAAAAACGGAGCGGCTTTTCGGGGCCGCTCCGCCTGTTTCGGGATTTTCCGCCGGCGTCAGTCTATCCGCCGGAACTTCGGATCGCCCATCCGTTTGTTCCACAACCAGCCGACGTAACGCATCGTAACGTCGGGCGTCAGCAGCGTCAGCACCGTCTCGCCGGTAGCCGTCGAAACGGCGAAATCGGCATGATAGACCGTATTGCCGTCGGCGACATCGAACGAGATGCACCACCCCCACTGCAGGCGCGCGGCCTGATAACTGCGGATCGACATCGAGTCGAAATTGAGCATTTCGACGTATTGCGTAACGCCCCGCTCTGTAGGCAGGTGAATCTCGACGTGATCGACGAACATGCCGAAAAAGAAGTAGTCGGCATAAATGCTGCGGATAAGGCCGCCGGGAATCTCCTGCATGCTGTTCGGAAAGAACATGTAGTCGCGCGACTGCACCAGCGAGTCGATCTTCTGCGCATAGAGTCTGGCCCGGTAGGCCCGGCGTTCGGGGCGGGTCATGCCGCGGGCTGGGTCTTCATAGACCGTCGTATGCTCGACGAGCTGCACGGGCTGCTGCTGGACGGGAACCACGGTCGTCTGCGGCACGCTGTCCACGGCCGAAGCGCCCAGCGAAAACTGCGGGGAGGATGAAGCTTGCGGAGACTGGGCGGCGGCCTGTGCCATCCAGAGGAGGGCGAGCACGCAGAGGACCGCCCGGCCCGCTTTCCGCCGCCGCAGGACAAAAGCCCCCGCCGAAGCGGGGGTTTCTGACAGCGGACTGCATTCCTGCGGTTCCGGCACCGCGTCCGGCGTGCGGCCTTCCGCAGGATGCCGCCGGAAACGCTCCGGACTTGCCGACACGGCGGCGCGGCGCACTGCCCTGCCCTCCGGTGACGGGGTGCGGAACCCCGTCCGGCTTTGCAACCCGGATTTCATACTAATAGAGCTGAGAAATGCTTCCGGAGTACTCCACGGGGTTGTACCACGGATTGGTGATCGTCAGGTTGGCGCCGCCCGTACGGGTGAAGATCTCGAAGGTGAAGGTGTAGGTCGAAGCCGAGAAGAGCGAAGTCGAGAAGGTCACCATCCAGCCTTCGTGGGTCTGCTCGGTCGTATATCCCTGCACGTTGGGAACCGTATAGTTGAGTATCATGACGTAGTAAGGCGGCACGTAGCCTTTGATGTAAGGCAGGCAGATGTCCACCGTGCCGTCCCAGACTCCGACGTTGAAGGCCGGATTCATGATCTGACGCATGGGGCCGGCCGGCTGGCGCTGCATGGTCTGGGGGTTGAACTGGAAATTGCGCGAAAGGATGACCGAATCCATCGTTTTCTCAAAACTGGCGATACGGTCCGCACGTCTTTTCTCACGCACCTCGCGGCGCTCTTCTTTGGGCGACAGATTCTTTTTCTGTCCGATCACGGTAACGCCGACTACGCAGAGCAGCAGGCCCACGACGATAATAACTGTTTTTTTCATAGCACATAAAAGATTTGTACGGCTATGAAGTGCAAAATCGGTGCCTAACTGCTTAGCGTAGTGACTAAAGTCCCAGTTTTTTCAGGAATTCGCCCGTGTAGCTGCGTTTGCAGCGGGCTACCTCGTGCGGCGTACCGGCGGCGACGATCTCGCCGCCCGCGGCTCCGCCTTCGGGTCCGATGTCAATGATATGGTCGGCGACCTTGATGACGTCGAGGTTGTGCTCGATGACGATGACGGTGTTGCCGCGCTCCACGAGTTTGTTCAGCACCTCCAGCAGCAGGCGGATATCTTCGAAATGGAGTCCCGTCGTAGGCTCGTCGAGGATATAGAGCGTGCGGCCCGTGTCGCGTTTCGAAAGTTCGCTCGCCAGCTTGATGCGCTGGCTCTCGCCGCCCGACAGCGTGGTGCAGGGCTGGCCGAGGGTCAGGTAGCCCAGTCCCACTTCCTGAATGGCGCGGAGCTTCTGGTAGATGTTGGGAATGTTTTCGAAAAACTCCACGGCCATATTGACCGTCATATTCAGCACGTCGTCGATATTCTTACCCTTGTATTTGACTTCGAGCGTCTCGCGGTTGTAACGGTGTCCGCCGCACGCCTTGCAGCGCACGTAAACGTCGGGCAGGAAGTTCATCTCGATGGTCTGCACGCCTGCGCCGCGGCACTCCTCGCAGCGGCCGCCCTTGACGTTGAACGAGAAGCGGCCCGCCTTGAAGCCCCGGATCTGGGCGTCGGGCGTCATTTCGAAGAGTTTGCGGATGTCGGAAAAGACATTGGAATAGGTCGCCGGATTGCTGCGCGGCGTACGGCCGATGGGCGACTGATCGACGACGACCAGTTTGTCGACATGTTCGAGGCCCTCGACGCTGTCATACTCCAGCGGCTGGGCGAAAGAGCGGTAAAGCTCCTTCGAGAGAATCGGCCGCAGGGTCTCGTTGACGAGCGTCGATTTGCCCGAACCGCTGACGCCCGTGACGCAGACGAACTTGCCCAGCGGGAATTCGGCGGTCACGTTTTTGAGGTTGTTGCCCTTGGCTCCGCGGATCACGATGCTCTGGCCCGTCCCCTTGCGGAGCGTTTCGGGAATTTCGATGCGGCGGCGGCCCGTCAGGTAATCGGCCGTGATGGAGTCGGACTTGAGAATGTCGCCGAACGTTCCGGCCGCAATGATATTGCCGCCCTTGCGGCCCGCGCGGGGACCGACATCGACGATGAAATCGGCGGCGCGCATCATGTCTTCGTCGTGTTCGACAACGATCACCGAGTTGCCCGCGTCGCGCAGCTCTTCGAGACTGCGGATCAGTTTGCGGTTGTCGCGCTGATGCAGGCCGATCGACGGTTCGTCGAGGATATAGAGCACATTGACCAGCTTGGAGCCGATCTGCGTAGCCAGCCGGATGCGCTGGCTCTCGCCGCCCGACAGCGAGCGCGACGACCGCGACAGCGACAGGTAGCCCAGCCCCACGTCCATCAGGAAGCGCAGGCGTTCGCGGATCTCCTTGACGACCTCCTGCGCGATCTTCCACTCCTTGTCGGTCATATGCTCCTCGATACGGGCGGCCCACTCCGAAAATTCGGAAATCGACATGGCCGAAACGTCGGCGATGCTCAGGCCGCCGATGCGGAATTGCAGAGCCTCCTTTTTCAGGCGCGTGCCGCCGCAGACCGAGCATTTGCGGTAAACGAGGAACTGCTCGCGCCACTTCTGGCCGTGTTTGGAGTCGTCGTCCTCGGTGCGGCCGATGTATTCGGCGACGCCCTCCCACGAAACGAGGTGGTTGCCGCCCGACGAACTGAACTCCGAGAGGTTGATCGTCAGCGGCTCGGAATCACCGTAGAGAACAGCGTTCAGACCTGCTTCGGGCAGCGTGCCGACGGGGTCGTCGAGCGTGAAGTCATAACGGCGGCCCAGCATTTCGAGGATGGCGAAAAGCATGTTGTTGCGGAACTTGCCCAGTGGTTCGACGGCCCCTTCGCGCAGCGAAAGCTTCATGTCGGGAATGATCTTCCCGACGTCGAACACCGCCTCCTCGCCCAGACCGTTGCAATGGGGACAGGCGCCCTGCGGCGAGTTGAACGAAAAGGTATGCGGCGCGGGGTCCTCGAAAGCCACGCCCGTCGAGGGGCACATCAGATGGCGCGAATAGAAGCGCTGCTGCTCGGTGCCGTAATCGTAAACGGCCATCGTGCCCTTGCCCTGCCGCATAGACTCCCTGAGCGAAGTCATCACGCGGTCGCGGGCGTCCTCGGCCACGACGAGCCGGTCCACGACCAGATCAATGGTATGGATTTTATAGCGGTCGAGACGCATACCGGCCGAAATCTCGCGGATCTCGCCGTCGATGCGCGCATAGATATATCCTTTCTTGGCCAGCGACTCGAACAGTTCGCGGTAGTGGCCCTTGCGGCCCTTCACGATGGGAGCCATCAGGGCGATTTTACGTCCGGCAAAGCCCGTCATGATCAACTCGGCGATCTGCTCGTCGGTGTAATGCACCATCTCCTCGCCCGTGACGGGCGAATAGGCGCGCGACGCGCGCGCATAGAGCAGACGCAGGAAGTCGTTGATCTCGGTAACCGTGCCGACGGTCGAACGGGGATTCTTGTTGGTCGTCTTCTGTTCGATGGCCACCACGGGGCTGAGACCCGTGATCTTGTCCACGTCGGGACGCTCCATCGTCCCCACGAACTGACGCGCATAGGTCGAGAGCGTCTCCATGTAGCGACGCTGCCCCTCGGCGTAGATCGTGTCGAACGCGAGCGACGATTTGCCCGAACCCGAAAGGCCCGTTATGACAACAAGTTTGCGGCGCGGAATCTCCAGATCGACATTCTTGAGGTTGTGGACCCGTGCGCCCAGTATTTTGATCGTATCTTCTTTCATCATCGTAATTAAACGCACCGGAAGCTCCGTTTATTGAGCGGAGCGGATTTTTCCAGCGGGAATATCGTACAAAGATACGACATATGCGGCGCAAAACAAAACGAACGGAAGAAAATTCGGCCGGGACAAGATGCGGCGCAACTGCCGGAAAGACAGAGCCGGAATACGAAGAAAAGCAAGGCGGAATTCCGAAGAGACAGCAGCCCGGAACTCCGAGAAAAAGCAGGCCCGGCACTCCGAGAAAAAGCAGGCCCGGACGCCGAGGAACTGCGAGAATCCAAGCCGGGACTCCTTAAAGACAGCGACGCGCCTCTGAAGAAAAACCGGATCGGGCCTCTAAAGAAAAAAACGCAGGACCAAGCCTCCGACGGACAGCGGAGACGGGAAACGGGAAAAGCACAAGCCGGGGTTCCGAAAGACAGCGGAGCCGCGGACAGGCAGGACGGAGCTGGGACCGGAAAGCCGTCAGAGCCTCAGCACTTCAGTTCGAAGTCGTCGGCATCCATCCATGCGGGAAATTTCTCCTTGAAGGCCGCCTGAGCTTCGGAGTCGAATTCAGCGGTCAGCGTCCGTTCGCAGTCGCCGGCGTCGGCCAGCGTCCGGCCGGCAAAGTCGATCAGCGCCGAATCGCCCGCATAGCTTGCGTCGGGATCCGTACCTACACGGTTCACGCCCGCCAGATAGCACTGGTTCTCGATGGCACGGGCGCGGAGCAGCGTGCGCCACACCTCACGCCGGTCGTCGGCCCACGAGGCGCTGCACAAAATGGCGTCGTAGTCGCCCCTATTGCGGCTCCACACCGGAAAGCGCAGGTCGTAGCAGACCAGCAGCAGGAAGCGGAAGCCCATGTATTCGACGATCACGCGTCGGTCGCCGGGCGTATAGTCGCGCGCTTCGCCGCCGGGGCGGAACAGATGGCGTTTGTCGTACCACGCCGTCTCGCCCGAAGGTTTGACGAAGAACATCCGGTTGCGGAACCGCTCCTGCTCGGCGACGACGACACTGCCCACGACGGCCCTGCCGTACTGCGCGGCCCAGCGGCGCATGGTCGTGACGACCAGCCCGTCGGCCGGTTCGGCGACGCAGGCCGGACGCAGTTTGAATCCCGTGGCGAACATTTCGGGCAGCACGACGACATCGGCATCGGCCGCGGCCACGATCGGCTCCAGACGTTTCAGGTTCCGGGCGGTGTTTTCCCACTCCATATCGACCTGACAGATAGCTACGCGTATTTTCATAGGAAACTTCTCTTTTGTAACAAATATATGAAATTTTCTTACAGTTTGCACTTTTTGCAAGAAAAAAGCGGGACATCCTGTAAGACATCCCGCAAATTTCATGCGATCCGCGCATACCGACGCGGCGCGGCGTAAGCCGGAACAGAGCGGCGAACCGGATCAGCTTTCTCCAAGCCGCCACACGGTAACGGACGAAGCGTTGCTCCGCTGGTGCAGCACCGAGACTTTACAGGGCACGAAATCCGAAGCGCCGCACGTCCAGACATCGACGAACTGCTGGGGGCTGCGCTCCGCAAGCGGGAACCATGTGCTCTGCACCTGAATCATCACCCGGTGTCCGGCGCGGAACGTATGCGCGATGTCGGTCATGCGGAACGGCACGCGGGCCGGAACGCCCGGCGTAAAGGCTTTGGGACGCGAGAACCCGTCGCGGAAACGCCCCCGCATCACGTCGCCGCGCACGAGCATCCGGCAGCCGGACTGCGGATCGTCATCGGGAAAAACGTCGATCAGCCTGACGACAAAATCGGCGTCGGTGGTCGAAAGGATCACCTCCAGCTCGACATCGACGGGTCCCGCGAGGGTCATATCCCCGTCGAGCGGCTCGGTGACGAAGGTCAGCACATCGGAACGGTCCGACACGAAGCGCTGGTCGGCGAGC
>UMHT01031475.1_pt1 | contig 12813 bp, 8 predicted proteins | sample 1965601 | NCBI WGS metagenome assembly UMHT01 (sample SAMEA4836105, study PRJEB28245) | human gut metagenome | biome: gut microbiome; material: fecal sample | place: Denmark | collected 2008 | reverse complement strand
TTCAGAGGTTCAAAGGACAGCGAAATTATCAATTGGGATGAGAATTTTGCGAGGATTGAGATGCGTTTTCTCGGTCAGGAGCGTGAGCAAACAGCAAAAATTCTTTTCAGGGGCGGAAAAAAGTCCGTAGAAATCAACGGTGTGCAGAAAAATTCAGCCGCCGCGCTGATTGAACGGTTTTGCGCCGTTGTATTTTCTCCAGAACACCTCAGCCTTATAAAAAGAGGTCCGGGTGAGCGGAGAAAATTTATTGACAGCGCAATCTGTCGTGAAAAGCTTAAAAATGCAGTTGTTCTCTCAAAATACAACAGGATTCTCAATCAACGAAATTCCCTTTTGAAAGACATTTACAGGCGGCCGTCACTTGCGGATACACTTCCCGTATGGGATGAACCGCTTTTGAAAAGCGGCGCAGTGCTTGTAAAAAACAGAATCGACTATGTAAAAATGCTTTCCGACCGTGCCGTTGAATATCATAACGGAATTTCAAAAGGCAAAGAAGAGCTGAAAATCCGTTATATGTCGGGATACGAAGCGTCCGAGAATGATACGGTCGGTGAAATTTATGAAAAACTCAAGTGTAAGCTTGAAAAACACAAGAGTGACGATATAAGGACGGGTTTTACAAATTACGGTCCTCATCGTGATGATATTGAAATAATAATAAACGGTAAAAATGCCAGAGCTTTTGCATCTCAGGGACAACAGCGAAGTGCGGTTCTGTCGCTGAAGCTTGCCGAGGCGTCTGTATTGCGTGAAAGAATGGGCGAAGAACCCGTTATTCTGCTTGACGATGTGCTTTCTGAGCTTGATGCAAAAAGACAGGATTTTTTACTCAACGAACTTCACGGATGTCAGGTGTTTATTACCTGCTGTGAAAAGTCGAATAAAGAACAGCTTAAAGACGGAAAAATCTTTCTGCTGAACAACGGAGAGGTGAGCTGATGTATCTTCATCTCGGACAGGACACCGTTATCACAACCGAAACGGTTATCGGAATTTTTGATATGGACGAGTGTACCGTGTCAAAAAAGACAAGGGATTATCTTACTGCCGCCGAAAAAAGAGGCAGAGTTGTAAATGTTTCGTTTGAATTGCCGAAATCCTTTGTTGTCTGTGAAAAGAACGGCAAAATTACCGTTTATATCAGCCAGCTTTCATCAAAAACACTCATAAAAAGAAGTCAATCTCCCTATAAGGAGCTTATGTACCGTTGATACGGATATAAAAAGGAGTTCTGTGTATGAAAATGAGAAAATGCCCCTACTGCGGAAGAAGAATTTCATATACCTCATCGTTTGCAAGCAGAAGAAAAGCAGAATATATCTGCCAAAAGTGCGGAAAAGAGAGCAAGGTTGCAGTTGATAAGAAGGTAATTTTGTTTTTTATTGTTGCTGTGGTAATTTCTCTTGCAATAATGGCAGGTTGGATTCTTGCAGGCCTTGTGAGCAATCCTCTCGGAATTTTACTCGTTGCGATTCCGCTTATAATTTTTACGGCAGCTTCACCGAACTTCGTTCACTATGAGCCGTACAAGAAATACCGTAAGTCTATGGAGGCAAAAAAAGCAGGTATCGCTTATTCAGACAATCTTCTTACCTCGGAACTTGACGAGGATGAAAACTATACTTTTCCGAGTATCACTCCTCAGCAGAATGATACCGATGATAATTTTGAAATTAACACGGATGTATTTAATAAAATCAGAGCCGAAAGAAATGCCGCAAGACAAAGACTTGATTCAAATGAGATTTCTTCCGATTCGTCATCCTTTGAAAAGCAGGAATATGTTTCCGTGATTAATAATACAAGTGAGAATCATGCATCAAGCGGGGCAACACTCAAAAAAATTCACTCCGAAATACCCCAGCACCATACGGTGAACAGAAGCAGACACTACATAAATTCCGAGGAAGCTTCGGAAAATAAAAAAACGGATGACGGCAACCGTTATTCCGTGAACAGAAAGTTTTAACGGGTGATATTGTGTTCAGACTGCCCGTATGCCCACATTGTCACGCAATTTATCGTTACGGTGATGCAAGGAAGAGCTTAAATACAAAAATTCACACCTGCTATCACTGCAAAAAGCAGTTCAAAACTTCATTTTCGGGACTTTGGATTTTATTTTTGATTGCAGTTGTGATAGGAATTTTCGTCAATATCTTTGAAATGACGGCTTTTTCAGGCACAAATGTGATAGCGTTGATGATTACAAATATCGTACTTATACTGTTTTTTCTGCTTTTTGTGCCGTTTTTTACAAAATTCAGAAAATTCGGAGCAGACGCTCAAAAAAGCGAAAATATTCAAATATCAAAAAAGCAGCAGAAAAAACAAACGAACAAAAACGCTGTTCGTTCATCGAATAAACGGAGGTAAGTGTTTTGGATAATCTTGAAAACAACGAAAATATGAATGAAAATATTGATGAAACCAACGAAAATATAAACGAGGAAGCAATTGATGAAGCCTACGAAAAAGAGATTGAGGCTGAAAAATTGGTTGAATTTGACGGCGAATCCGAGGGTATGGAGCTTTCAAAGGTTGAACAGGAATACGGTGCAGATGAAATTCAGGTTCTTGAAGGACTTGAGGCTGTAAGAAAGCGTCCCGGCATGTACATCGGTTCAACAGGACCGAGAGGACTTCACCACCTTGTTTACGAAATCGTAGATAACTCAATTGACGAAGCACTTGCAGGTTATTGTACAAAAATTGATGTTGTCATCGAAAAGGGCGATATAATCAGAGTAACCGATAACGGCCGTGGTATTCCTGTCGGTGTGAACAGCAAAACAGGACTCCCTGCCGTAACAGTTGTATTCACCGTTCTCCACGCCGGCGGAAAATTCGGTGGAGGCGGTTACAAGGTTTCGGGCGGTTTGCACGGCGTAGGTGCGTCTGTTGTAAACGCACTTTCCGAGTGGCTCGAAGTCAAGGTTTGTGACGGCGAGGATGTTTACTTCCAGCGTTATGAAAGAGGAAAAATTGTAACCGACCTTCAAAAAATCGGCAAGTCTGATGTTAAGGGTACGGAGGTACGCTTTAAAGCCGACCCTGAAATTTTTAAAGAAACCACGGTTTACGATTACAGCGTTTTGGAAAGAAGACTTCGTGAACAGGCATTTCTCAATGCAGGTGTTCACATTGAGCTTCGTGACGAGCGTGACCTTGAAAATATTATTCAGAATAACTTTGTCTATGAGGGCGGTATTAAGAGCTTTGTTGAGTACATTCACAAAAAGCGTTCTCTTGAAGTTATTCATCCCGATGTAATTTACTTTGCGTCAAGAAACGCAGATGACACGATTGCGGTTGAAATTGCACTCCAGTACAACGAAAGCTACAACGAAAATTTGCTCACTTTTGCAAACAACATTCATACAACCGACGGCGGTACTCATGAAGAAGGCTTCAAAAGAGCACTCACCTATGTTATGAATGACTATGCAAGAAAGTTCGGAAAATTGAAGGACAATGATAAGAACCTCAGCGGTGAAGATGTCCGTGAAGGACTTACCGCAATTGTCAGTGTAAAGCTCAAAGAGGCTCAGTTTGAAGGACAGACCAAGGCAAAACTCGGTAATACCGAGGTAAGAGCAATGGTTGACCGCCTTATGAGGGATAAGCTTTCTGTTTATCTCGAAGAAAATCCTGCTGTTGCAAAGGTAATTTTTGAAAAGGCGCTTGCGTCATCAAGAGCAAGAGAGGCTGCAAGAAAAGCAAGGGAAAATGCAAGAAGAAAATCTCCGCTTGACTCCGCACAGCTTCCGGGTAAGCTTGCCGACTGCCAGTCAAAAGACAGCAGCGAAACAGAAATTTTCATAGTCGAGGGTGATTCTGCGGGCGGTTCAGCAAAGGGCGGCCGTGACAGAAGAATTCAGGCTATTCTCCCTCTTTGGGGTAAAATGCTCAATGTTGAAAAAGCAAGAATTGACAGAGTTTACGGAAATGACAAGCTTATGCCCGTTATCACTGCGCTCGGCACAGGCATAGGTGATGAATTTGATATTGCAAAGCTCAGATACGACAAGGTTATCATTATGGCGGATGCCGATGTTGACGGTTCGCACATCAGAACCCTTCTTTTAACTTTCTTTTTCAGATATATGCGTCCACTTATCGAAGAGGGCCATGTTTACATTGCCCAGCCGCCTCTCTTTAGGATTTCAAAGGGCAAAGAGCATAAATATGCGTATTCGGACCTTGAGCGTGACCAAATTCTGGCTCAAATTGAGGGTAAAACCGAAGTTCAGCGATACAAAGGTCTTGGTGAGATGGACTCCGAACAGCTTTGGGAAACAACAATGAATCCCGAAACAAGACTTATGCTCCGTGTTGATCTCAGCGATGCAGAACAGGCAGACGAAACCTTCACAATTCTTATGGGTGACAAGGTTGAGCCGAGAAGAGATTTCATTGAGAAAAATGCAAAGTATGTACAAAATCTCGATGTCTGATATATTACGATAAACCAAAATTTTAAAAACGGGGTGATTTTATGCACGCAAGAACAAAAGTTACAGTTCGTTACGCAGAAACGGATAAAATGGGAATTGCACACCACTCAAATTATCCGATTTGGTACGAAATAGCAAGAAATGACTATATCAAAATGTTCGGAATCAGCTACACAGACATGGAAAATGCAGGTGTAATGACTCCCCTTTTGAACCTGAGTTGTCATTTCGGAATCCCTGCTCTTTATGAGGATGAGCTGATTATCCGCACTTGGGTGCAGACTATCACAGCCGCAAGAATTATTTTTACATACACGGTAAAGCGTATTGAAAAGGATGGTTCGGAAACCGAACTTGGCTACGGTACAACCGAACACGGTTTTGTAGATTCCAAAACATTCCGTCCCACAAGCATCAAAAAACGCTTTCCGAAACTCTACGAAGATATTTCAGCCGCAGTAAAACACTTCTAACAGTGAGTCGCCGGCAGCGTGTCGCTGCACCCAAAATAACATTATTATAAATTATTGAACAGACAGTAACAAGAGCTTGAAAAGCGAGGAAAGAATATGGATAACGAACAGAATCAGAACAAGAATTCGAGAATTATTGATGTCGATCTGCAAAATGAAATGAGAAAAAGCTTTTTGGACTACTCCATGAGCGTTATTGTTTCCCGTGCGTTGCCCGATGTCAGAGATGGTTTGAAACCTGTTCACAGAAGAATACTCTATACAATGAATCAGATCGGTCTTGATCCGTCAAAGCCGTACCACAAGTGTGCCGACACGGTAGGTCAGGTGCTTGGTTCGTATCACCCTCACGGTGACGCCTCGGTTTATGACGCAATGGTTCGTCTTGCACAGGATTTTTCCATGAGATATATGCTTGTTGACGGTCACGGTAACTTTGGTTCGGTGGACGGTGATCCGCCTGCCGCTTACCGTTATACAGAGGCAAGAATGAGTAAAATTTCTCTTGAAATGCTCACGGATATCGAGAAAAACACGGTTGACTTTATGTCGAACTACGATGACCGTCTTAAAGAACCGACTGTTCTTCCAAGCCGTTTTCCAAACCTTCTCGTAAACGGTTCAAGCGGTATTGCCGTTGGTATGGCAACCGAAATTCCGCCCCATAACCTCGGTGAAACAATTGATGCAGTTTGTACTCTCATTGACAATCCCGATGCCGAACTTGCAGAGATTATGGAGTGTATGCCCGGACCCGACTTCCCGACAGGCGGTATTATCATGGGCAGAAGCGGTATTCGTGCCGCCTATGCAACAGGTCGAGGAAAAATTACCGTAAGAGCCAAGACTGAAATTATCGAAGCTAAAAACGGCAGATATAAAATTATCGTTACGGAGCTTCCGTACAAGGTCAACAAAGCAAGACTTATTGAAAACATTGCCGACCTCGTAAAGGATAAGAGAATTGAGGGTATTTCAAATATCGAGGATCATTCCGACCGTAAGGGTATGCACATTGAAATTGACATCAAGAGAGATGCCTCACCTCAGATTGTTCTTAACCAGCTGTTCTCATACACACAGTTGCAGACAACCTTCGGTGCAATTATGCTTTCTATCGTTGACGGCGAGCCTAAAATTCTTTCACTCAAGGAAATGCTCCAATGCTATATTGAATTTCAGGCTGAGGTTATTCGCCGCCGTACTGATTTTGACCTCAAAAAAGCCCGTGACAGAGCCCACATTCTCGAGGGCTTGAAGATTGCGCTTGACTTCATTGACGAGGTAATCAAAATTATCAGAAACAGCAAGGATACTGCAAGCGCAAAAGCAGGTCTTATGGAGCGTTTCGGTCTTGATGATGTTCAGGCTCAGGCTATCGTTCAGATGCGTCTTGGTCAGCTCACAAATATGGAGCAGACTAAGATTGAGGATGAAATTGCAGCCCTCCACGCAAAGATTGAAGAATATCTTGAAATTCTTGCAAGCGAGCCAAGACAGCTTGAAATCGTAAAAGAAGAAATTATGCAGATTCGTAATAAATATGCCGACCCGAGAAGAACAGAAATTTGTGCTGTCAGCGGTGAGGTTGATATTGAGGATCTTATTCCGCAGGAGGAGTGCGTTCTTACACTTACACAGTTTGGATATGTAAAGCGTCTTTCTGCCGATACCTACAAAATTCAGCGCAGAGGAGGTCGTGGTGTATCGGGTATGTCACGCCGTGAAGAAGATATTGCGGCTGAAATGTTCGTAATCAATTCACACGATTATGTTCTGTTCTTTACCGACAAGGGCAGAGTTTATCGCCTTAAATGCTATGAAGTTCCCGAGGGAAGCCGTCAGTCAAAGGGTGTGAATATTGCAAATCTGATTCCGATTTCACCCGACGAAAAGGTAACCTCAATGATAAGAGTGCCTGAATTTGACGAGGAAAAATACCTTGTTATGGTCACCCGTCAGGGCATTATCAAGCGTATTGAACTCAATGCATACAATACATCAAGAAAGGGCGGTCTTATCGCTCTTGAACTCAATGAGGGTGACGAACTTGCGTGGGTAAGAATGACTGATGGTAACAGTCAGGTTATTATCGCTACCAAGAAGGGTATGGCTATTCGCTTTAACGAAACCGATATTCGTGCAATGGGCAGACAGGCTAGAGGTGTTAAGGCAATGGCTCTCAAAGAGGGCGACTGCGTAGTCGGAATGAGTGTTGTCCGTGAGGGCGGTCTTGTTCTCACAGTTTCCGAAACAGGCTACGGCAGACTTTCAAGTCCCGATGATTACCGTATTCAGAGCCGTGGCGGTAAAGGTCTTACCAACTACCACACGGAAAAATACGGCGATGTTGCCGCTATCAAGGTGGTTAACCTTGACGATGATATTATTATCATCTCAGAAGAAGGCATTATTATCAGAATTGCCGCCGAATCAATTCGTGTTTGCGCCCGTCCTTCAAAGGGTGTAACCGTAATGAAAGTAAACGGTGACGACAGGGTTGTAACAATCGCCCGTGTTCCCCACATTGACGGTGAAGATGATGAATCAGCCGAGAGCGAAGATAACGCAGAAAACGGCGAACCGTCAGAAGCGGTTGCAGAAGAAGTTTCCGAAAATAACGAGGGTGAAACTTCTGATTCAACCGAAGAAAATACGGAAGAATAATTGATAAAAATAAGAAAACTCCACTTTTTTAAGTGGAGTTTTTGACACATACGAAAATATGGTGATTTGATGAAAAAATCTTTAGTTCTGATTGTAGCGGCAATCCTCATGCTTTCACTTTTCGGCTGTTCTGACAAGAAGAATGCCGATGTTTCAGGTGTAGTAGATGCGCCCGATAAATTTTCTACTCTCGATGAGGCAAAGGTAACAGAAAATCCGAACATTCGCAAAGAAAGTGAAAATGTAAACGGAATGTGCTACGCAATCACTCTTGAAGAATTTACATATAATTACAACGAAATGCTCAAAGAGGCGGGTAATCTTGATATGATTAATCCAAAGGGTTGGAAAATGCTCGGCAGTCCTCAGAATGACGCAAACGGAACGGAGTATCAGTATTATTACTACAATGCCGATAAAATCAACTTCACAGCCTCTGTTGAAACAAAGACAAATTATATTATGAATATAGGTCTTGGAACAACAATGAGCAACTTTGTTTCGATTGAAAACGAGAAAAATAACAGCGATACAATCCTGATGAAAAGTGCCGTAATGGCTGCCGCAGTAAGCGGAATGGGCATTAATAAGGTTGATACAATTCAGGATATTTTCTATCTTACAACCTTTGAAAATACAAATGAGCTGTGGTACAACGGCAATGTCTATGCTCTCAGCACCAATGAGGATAAGGCAGACAGTGAACGCAGTACAATGCTGTTTCGCACCTTTCCTATCTCTGATGAAGTAAAAGAAAACTGGGGCATTGACGAGTATGAAAGCTATGTGGCAAACGCAACTCAGGTAACAACAAACGCAAATTAAAAATGAATTTTGCAAAAAGACAAGGCGACTATCGTTTTCGATAGCCGCCTTATAGTTTAATCTCTTTTGTTATTTGTTTTACTTTTTCTTTCTGTCAACAGCCGTTGCGGTAATGAATGCACCGCCGCCGATAATCAGCAGGACAATCCACAAAATCATATTATCGGTATTGCCTGTTTTCGGTGAGGCTGTATTTATCGGTTTGTTTGTTTGGTCAGCAGAACTGCTTTCGGAAGAGGCAGTATTTATAGGCTTATTCGGTTGGTCGTCCGAGCTGTTTCCAAAATCTGTCACAGGAATGTCAACGGCAGTCTTTTTGTAACCGCAGACGGTGCATTCCTCATGCTTTGAGCCTTTTTCGGTAGCCGTGGCTTCCTTGTCAATAATCTGCTTAAAGGTGTGAGCCGTTATGTCAGCCTTGTTGCCGTCTTCACATTCGTGCCAATGATTTGTTTCATCATGCTTCCATTCCGTACCGTAGTTGTGTGTATGTCCGTCTGCGGCAGGAGTCATAGTAAGGTCGGTTTCAACCCAGAAACTCTGGGTGTCACTTTCATCGCCTATGCGAGTGTACTTCACTTCCCGACCGTTAATCTTTAGTTTGGCATCGGGAGAGATGTCGGCAGTATATGCAGTCACATATACACCATAGTGATAGGCCTTTCCTGCCTCAAAAGCGGTGATCTTGTTTTTATAAATGTCGCCGCCCCACTCCGGCTCTGTGGAAACTATGCCGGTATTCTCGTCTAAGCTCCACCACTCGCAACGGAATGCATACTGATCGTTTTCAGGCACCGTTCCGGTAAAGACAGGTTTATCGCCGTCCTTAAAGGTTAAGGTTGCGTTATTGATTTCAATCACGGAGATTTCCTTGGTTGCTTCCGGGCGAATTGTTTCAACATTCATAACAAACAAGCCATCCACGGTTTTAACTGCATTGGCGGTTGCCGATATCGGGTTCCCGTTTATCGTAACAGAGCAATTATCCGCAAAGGTATATCCGTTTTTCTCTCTCAACTCGATGGAGTACATATAGGTTTTACCCTCTTCAAACTGAGTAATCTTTTTCATGGAAGGAGTATATTTGCTTTCATCGGAATACCAGAACGCAACCGGCTCTCCGTTCTCCATTTCCTCCCAGCATTCATAGGCAATCTCATATTCTTCTAATGAAGGATCCACCAATACCTCTGCCGTTGCCTGCGGAGCGTCACCCGAACGATAAGCGAATTTTACATTCTCAATGTAGGCGTTATTTATAGTTGCTTCGTCCTGAGAACCTCCATCAATAGCTTGCACAATCAGGTCATAGGTTGTCTGATACACTTGATATTCATGAACAACAAGATTCTTATTCACACTTCCGGAAGCTGCGTTTTCAAGAGCATCCTGATCGCCGACGAGTATATTATCCCCCGGTGTAATAATATTACTACTCTCAAAATGATCAAACATAAATGTGCTATTACGGTTTTCAGTGGTAATATTTCCTCGTGAAGAAAATTGTGCAATGATTTCATCATCAATTCTTTTGATTTCTGCCTGCACCGCATCATCGCTAACATTGCCTTCAACGAAATCCCCTGATTTGGTCACTTCTGTTGTTTCTGCCACATTGCCGTCTGCATCTTTAATGATGACCTGCGCAGTTGTTTCAACCTTTGTGTGATAGAAATGGCTATAGGTGTTAGTGGTACTGCCTCCGGTCACATCTGTTACACCGGCATATGCTGTAATCGGCACAATGGATAGTGCCAGGTACAAGGTCAGCAGAACAGTCAACAGTTTTTTTGGTTTTGTTTTTTTCATATTCATCTTCTCCTTTCAACGGCTAATGCCGCATAAAATGTTTTTTGGCTGTATCCGTTTGGTATTATTACCGTCCGTTACCGCCATATTGGCAGGTTGGCTGTGATGAACACAACCCCGTATACCTGTCAAAGATTTCACCATTATTTTAGCATATTTTACGCACAATTTTACCATAATTCCAAAAAAGTCAATTGACTATTTTGGAATTATTCTGTAATATACTCTTATAACATTATTAAAAACAAACTCGTTTGGAGTGATATCTATGAAATTTTCTGAAAAATTAAACGATTATATTGAGCAGTTGTCCTGTACGGGAAAAGATATCTGTAATTTATCCGGCATTTCTGCGGCATCTTTCAGCCGATACAGAAACGGCGAACGCGTGCCGGAGCTTGGAACAAAGCCTTTTGAGGATTTATGCTGTGCGCTGGCACAGATTTCCGCACAAAAAGGAAAGTTACAAATCACCGCTGACTCTGTGAAAAAAGCGTTTGTAAGCTGCGATGATTTTGTATCAACAGACAAGGAGCTGCTGCGGAAAAATTTCAACACACTCCTCTCTGCACTCAATGTCAATCTGACGCAGTTGTGTCAGTACACAAATTATGATGCGTCTGCTGTTTTTCGCATTCGTAACGGCTCAAGAAAGCCAGGAGATGCCGAGCGGTTTGCATCTGCGGTTGCTTCCTTTGTTACAAGAACAATGCAGACGCAGTCCGAAATCGGTGCCGTTGCAGAATTGATTGGCTGTGATATTGATGAAATTTATGATTTGTCGGTTCGATACGCAAAAATAAAAAGCTGGCTTTTGAAACAGCCCGTGCAAAAAGCCGAAGGCAACGGCGTTTCAAAATTTTTAAGCAAGCTGGATGACTTCGATTTGAACGAATATATCAGGGTTATTAAGTTTGATGAGCTGAAAGTTCCGTCCGTACCGTTTCAGATTCCGTCCTCCAAGACATATTTCGGTATTAAAGAAATGATGGAGAGCGAGCTTGATTTTTTGAAATCAACCGTGCTTTCAAAATCATCAGCCCCTGTGATAATGTACAGCGATATGCCGATGAAGGAAATGGCAAAGGATCCGGAGTTCCCTAAAAAATGGATGTTCGGTATGGCGATGATGCTAAAAAAAGGACTGCATCTTCATCAAATACATAATCTTGACCGTTCTTTTGATGAGATGATGCTTGGCCTTGAAAGCTGGATACCGATGTATATGACAGGGCAGATTTCTCCCTACTATTTCAAGAATGCTCCGAATGATGTCTTTCTGCATTTTTTGAAGGTGTCGGGAATCGCCGCACTTTCGGGCGAAGCTGTTGCCGGATATCATTCCGACGGCAAATACTATCTGACAAAGGTAAAGCGTGAGGTGGAATATTACCGAAAAAGAGCCGAGGAAATGCTGAAAAATGCCTATCCCTTGATGGAAATTTACCGCAGTGAACGAAAAAATGAGTTGAATGCCTTTCTTCTTGCCGATACAAAAACAGCAGGCAAACGCCGCAGTATTCTGTCCTCTTTGCCGTTGTATACAATAAGCGATGAACTTCTCAACCGTATTCTTACACGGAACAATATTAATGCAGAGCTAAAAGAAAAGATAAAAGAGTACGCAAAAACACAAAGACAGCGAATAAAAATAATTCTTGAAAACGAAAGAATTGAAGATGAGATACCTGATTTTGTACAGGAAAATTTTACGAAAAGTCCTCCCATGCTGGAGCTTTCGGGTATATTTTGTGAAGAGGATATTCCGTATAACGAAGAGGAATATACTGCCCATTTGAAAGAATCAATGGCTTTTGCGGAGCAGAACCCGAATTACACATTAAAGTGCAGTACGGCGCACGCGTTTCAAAATTTGAAAATTATAATTCACGAGGGACAATGGGTGATGGTGTCCAAAGGAAAAACGCCTGCAATCCATTTTGTCATTCGTCATCCCAAGCTTCGCAGTGCGATAGAATGCTTTATTCCGCCGATAACGGAAGGCGAGTAAGTCGGTAAATCAAATATAACAAACATATAAATACCGCAAAAAAACAAGCGACAGTTTAATTTCTGTCGCTTGTAATTATACTTTATTCTGTTTTACATTACATATATCATGTACCGAGTTCAAGAACTACAAATTCTGCGGACATGGGCGGAATTGTGAGTATACTGTTCTCAATCTTTGAACCGAAAACAGGTTTGCCGTCTGCATATCCGGGCGGCATTTTTGCCTCGACTTCATAATCATAGAGATTGAATGTGCAGAAAATAGCGGAATCTTTGTCGTGGCGGATGTATGAAATTCTTCTTTCCTCCGAAAGAACATTTATAAAATCGCCGTCCCACAATGCCGAACAGCTTTTCCTAACATCGGCAAGTTTTTTGTGCCATTCAATGAGTTCCTTATTTTCTTTGCCCCACGGATAACAGCAACGGTTGAACGGATCACGATATCCCTCCATTCCTGCCTCGTCACCGTAATAAATACACGGAAATCCCGGGAGAGTAAACTGCATTGCACTTGCAACCTTGAGCAGCTTTACACCGAGTTTTTTATGCTCGTCATCAAG
>UMHT01029795.1_pt1 | contig 12905 bp, 6 predicted proteins | sample 1965601 | NCBI WGS metagenome assembly UMHT01 (sample SAMEA4836105, study PRJEB28245) | human gut metagenome | biome: gut microbiome; material: fecal sample | place: Denmark | collected 2008 | reverse complement strand
ATTATAAAGAGAATCCTCAAAACTATGTCATCAGTACTAAGAAAGTGTCTCCTAAGACGAAACTGAAGATTTGGACGGCGGCAGGTGGTGGATATGCCATCAGTATACGGCCTCAATAATCTTCCTACTATAGGAGGAAGCAATCGTTTGTGTTCTTGCTCTTTTTCTCTTGTTCGTGCAAGTGGGGTAGATGGTTAGTAATGTGGATTGTACGATTGCTTATTTTGAATTTGTTAAATATTCCCCCCGGATGGTTTGTGAAGCATCTCTTTTTGTTTAAATATGGCAAGAAATGCTTTTCGAACCGTCCGTTTTTTGTTGTTTATGGAAATGTATAGACAATTGAATTCCATTTGACGGATACTTGCATGGCTTAGGAAAGTCGTAACCAAGGAGTAAACTGATACCATGCTGTGAACTAACTGTTATCATGCTGCGAGTTAACTCTTGCCAAGTTGGCTGTAAACTACTGTGGATTGTCTCTGTTTTTATTCGTATTTTTGTGTGTTTCCTGTTTTTAGTCATAATGGCTGAAGCGAAATATTGCCCCTGCCTATAATGTTTTCGTTTGATACTTGTTAGTATTCTCCGAGATAATCGACTAAGAGTAGCCTTTAGCTCTATTTAGTGGTGTGAAGAGTTGTGGCGGCGCATTACCTTTTGCGGTGTAAAGTATTGGATGTTTAGATGCAAATTATTCCTTTCCCCCGATGAAAATATACTATGTTTTCCTATCGGTGGATGTTGTGGGGTGCTTTTAAAGTGAACAGAACAACGTTACGAGGAATGGTACACTGAAGTCCACCGTGAACCCGTGGAAGATGGACACTACGACAAACTCTTGTCCCGAAGTGCGGGTGATGATGGGAAGCGTGGTGTCCATTGTGGTGGCACCTCCGGCCGAAATGGGTGCCAGACGCCCGAACCAGCGTGCCAGTAGCGGTGCTGCCAGTAGGGTAATGATTTCGCGGCTGATGTTGGTCAGCAGGGCTATGGTGCCCAGTTCGGCTCCGCGGTATTCGGTGATGAAGATACTCGATAGCGAGTAGTAGCCGAAGCCCGAGCCTACGGCCAGGCAGTCCGAAAGGCTGCGGTGCGTCAGCAACAGGCTCACGAGGGCGGTGCCTGCCAGGGTGCCGACGATGGTCATCACGGGCAGGAATACCAGTCGCGGGTTCAGCGAACGGAAGTTTTTCAGCGTCTGAGGGTCGCTCCCGATGCCGATTCCTACGCAGGTCATCAGCGCACAGAGCGCGTAAAAGCTCACCCGCGTCCCCACGTGTCCCGGCACCAGTCCCGCGAGGCTACTGCCTACACCCAGCACGAAGAACCCCACGATGACCAGGCTTCCCCGCATGGCCCGCAGCAGGCTCCCTGCTCCGGCAGGGACGGTTCCCTCCGCCGTCCGGCCTTTCCGCCCGCGTGCCAGCGCCTTCCACAGCAGCAGGGCCGCCGTGACGCTGCCCAGCGTGCCGCCCAGAGCCAGCACGGCAGCCTCCATTCCCAGGGCATGCAGGCTGCGGATGATGGTCTCGTTGCCGCCCACTTCTACGCCCAGCAGGTACAGAAGCACCCATATCAGCACGTTGACGGCCTGCCGGACCACGCCCAGATGCCATCTTCGTCCCGCATATCCCGCCAGCATCCCCGCCAGCATGAGTCCGATAACTGTGAACATACCTCTTCTTCCGCTTAAAAAAACAAGGACAAAGATACGGATTTCTGCCTGTTTCCCCGTATCTTTGTCCCCGGTAAATACATGCATCCTATGCTACTTCCCTATCTGAATGCCGGACTTCTGGAAGCCGGATGCGACGAAGCGGGCCGCGGTTGCCTGGCCGGAGCCGTATATGCTGCCGCCGTCATCTTGCCCCAAGACTTCCGCAACGAGCGGCTCAACGACTCCAAGCAGCTGACTGAACGTCAGCGTTATGCCCTGCGCGAGGTCATCGAACGCGAGGCTTTGGCCTGGGCGGTGGGTGTTGTCACCCCGCAGGAGATTGATGAAATCAACATCCTGAACGCCTCTTTCCTGGCCATGCACCGTGCCGTCGCCCAGCTGAAGATACGTCCCCAGCACCTGCTCATCGACGGCAACCGCTTCAAGCCCTATCCCGGCATCTCCCATACCACGGTGGTAAAAGGCGACGGCAAGTATCTCTCCATCGCTGCGGCCTCGATTTTGGCCAAGACCTACCGTGACGACTACATGAACCGCCTGCACGAAGAGTATCCTTACTACGACTGGAACCACAACAAAGGCTATCCCACCCGGAAGCACCGCGCCGCCATTGCTGCCCGCGGCACCACGCCTTATCACCGTTTGTCGTTCAATCTGTTGGGTGATGGGCAACTTTCTTTGGATTTTAAGTGACGCTGTGTTTGGGGTTAGGATGTGTTTGGAAAATACAAGCCGAAACTGGTTGTCAAGACCTAAACAACTGAGCAAAGCGAAAAACTGTTGTTGGTATCGTAATTTAATACTTAGATTTTTTCTATTTTGTTAAATTTAGCTATTTTTGTGTTCATAGTAATTATCCTCTGATTGTTGAAATAAAAATATTTGGATTGTTTATGCAGCGTCTTATAATACAGATATTAAGTGTTCTGCTAATTATGACAAACTGTGTCCCGTCTGTAAATGAAGGAACAGGTTTGGACATAGAAAAACAAGAAATAGAAAAACGGGCAAAGCGGATGGCTGAATCTGATTCGCTTGACTGGTTTATCCGTCAATGTGGTGGGAATAATTATGCCCTTAGTATCGCTTACAAAATAAAAGGGAAGAAACTGCGGGATATATCTTACTTTAGGGAAGCATTGAATGCTCATTATAAAGGTTTGGAATACGCTTTGGCGTCGCAAGATACTAACGAAATCATCCAAGCATATAATAATTTAGGTACAAACTTCAGGCGTATGGGGATTTTGGATGAAGCTTCGAACAACCATTATACTGCATTGCGTTATTGTGAAAACTGGAGTGATACGATATCGGAAGTAGCGAAAAAAAATAGGGTTGTTTCACTTAATGGCATCGGTAACATCCATCTGACACTGGGTAATACAGAAATTGCTATGCAGGCTTTTAGTAAGGCACTCGAAGGGGAAAAGGAATTAGGCAGTTATTTGGGACAAGCTATTAACTATGCTAACATAGGGAGTATTTTGGAAATGGAAGGAGAAACGGCAAGAGCCTACATCTGCTATCAGGAATCCATGAAATTCAATCGTTTGGCTCACTCCAATTTAGGTATTGCTCTTTGCCACAATCACCTTGGACGCATGGCAGAAAAACAAAAAAACTGGGAAGAAGCCTTGGAGCATTATCAAAGTTCCAGTCAGATCATGAAAGAACATTCTGATCGATGGCATTGGTTGGAAGCATATATTGCTATTGCACGTGTGTACTTGTTGCAAAATCTGCGCGAGAAAGCCGAACCTTATATAGAAAGGAGTAAACAGGAAGCATTGGATATCCACTCGCCCGAACATTTGGCCGAAATATACCGGTTAAAGTCTTTGTCCTGTCAACAGGTTGGGAATTTTAGGGAAGCCATCAGCCATTACGAAAAAAGTTCGGCATACACGGATAGTGTAATGAACGAGAAAAATAAGAACAATACACTGAACCTGCAGATGAAATATGAGAGAAGCAAGGCACAGAAAACCGTTAATGTGGCTCAAAGCGCTTATCGCGCAGAGCAGAAATCCAAAAAAACACTTCTTGTGTGCAGTGTTTTTTTTGCTATATTGGCTATAACTATCATTCTGCTTTTGCTATATGTTCAACGCATACGTCTCCGAACTAATCGGCAGCTGAAACGTACGATTCAGATGAGAAGTACTTTCTTCACCAATATTACCCATGAATTCCGGACTCCGCTTACTGTAGTCATCGGACTGGCTGAACAATTGAAAAAGGGGGAATTGGGAAAAAAAGATGTGGACGACTATCTAGAAACCATTATAAGGCAAAGCCGTAATCTGCTTAGGCTAGTTAATCAGCTGCTTGATGCAGCCAAATCGGCTCCAGGTATGGAACAGCAGAAATGGGTACATGCAGATATTGTTTCTTATATCCGGTTGGTTTTGGATGGCTATCGCTGCTATCTGAATGCTAAACATATTCAACTCGTCTTTACCACACAAGTACAGACTTTACAAGTGGATTATATTCCAGAATACATAAACAAAATTTTGCAGAATCTACTCGGTAACGCTATTAAATTCGTTCCCGAGGAAGGAGTGATACAAGTTCATCTGGCTACAGTTCTTGACAAGCAGTTGATCCTGCAAATTTCTGATAACGGGCAAGGAATATCCGAAGAAGAGCTGCCTTATATCTTTGATGCCTTTTACCAAGGGTTAAACAATAAAAATAATACGGGAACCGGTATTGGATTAGCTTTTGTCAAGCAAATGGTTGAAAGCATGAATGGAAGCATCACTGCTGCTAATAGTAAAGAGGGAGGAGCCGAATTTACCATCCGGATGTCCTTACAGAATCCAAAGGCTCGTGTTGAGGTCCAGACTGATGAGAATGAATCTGCTTTAAATTGTCTGTCGAAAACCGATAAAGGATTTACCGAAGCCAACGGTATAACTGTAGTGGATGAAGAACCTTCAGAAAATGTTAATCCGTTGATCTTGATTGTGGAAGATAACCAAGATGTGTCATTCTACATTCATAAGCTCGTTGAGGGAAAGTATCGGATCAGGCATGCACACAATGGATGTGAAGCTTTGAACGTATGCAATGAAAATATGCCCGATTTAATCATTACGGATCTGATGATGCCTGAGATGGATGGATACACCTTGTGCCAAAATATACGCAGTTCACAAACGCTCAACCATATCCCTATCATCATTACAACAGCGAAAAGTGAGGAAACCGATAGGTTGAAGGGAATACAGGTTGGAGCAGAGGCTTATTTATTGAAACCTTTCAATGCCGACGAACTATTGCTGCAAATTGAAAATATCCTGAACCAGCGGCGCATCCTGCGTGAAAAATACTCGAAAGCATTGTGCGAGGGCAATACGGGGAACGTTGAATTGCGTCCTGCCGACCGTGACTTCCTGAACAACTTGACTGAATTTATACATCAACATTTGGCCGAAAAGGCTTTGAATGCAGAAATGGTTGCAGACAAATTTTGTGTCAGCAAATCGCAGTTGAATCGTAAGATACGAGCCATAACCAATTACAGTACTACGGCTTATATTTTGTTAATCCGTATGGAAAAAGCCAAGCGTCTGTTGGTTTCCACAGAACAGCCTATTGGTGAGATTGCCATGAACTGTGGTTTCGAAGATACCAGTTATTTTACGCGCGTATTCAAACAACTGTTTTCTACAACACCTTCATTGTTCCGTAAAACGCCTCAATAAGGGCGTCTGTTCATCTCGGATTTGGAGTGAAGTGCGCAAAAGTCATCCGGAAGAATCTCTAATTAATTAGCTAATATTGCATTCGTAACGTAAGTTGTGTGGTTAGCTGAACTGCACATTCACAGTTACTCGCGACTTTTCTAATCTAATAAATGCAGGCTGGTGTGCCTGCAATTCTGCTGTTGTGTCCCTTCTTATTTAACGTTTGCTATTGTTGAAAAAAAGAATTTATGCTTTCAAATCTGGGTTCAATTTAGATTGATGGCAAATTCTGAGCCCCAAAACTGTCTGCTTTTTGATAATCAGAAGACTGAAAATTGCGGATTAATGAGAAATGAATGACGTATTAGTAGGATTTTTAATATATTGATTATTAGTTGATTATTAAAAATTAATGCTTCAATTTTCCTATTTGTAGGATAGAATTTAGTTTAAAAATCCTTATTCTTGCTTTAAAAATCCTAACTTGATGAAGCGGATTGGGCTACATTTGCATGACAACAGGAAAATCCTGGAAATATGTTTAACTTTTTAATGTTATGTGCTATGAGAAGAAGGTATCTTAATGTAATGCTAGTGAGTGCCCTATTAATGGCTTCCACTGGAACATTTACCTCTTGCAAAGATTACGATGATGAGATTGCTAATCTGCAGGAGCAAGTGAATCAGAAAGCTTCTATTGAGGAGTTAAGATCAGAAATCAGTAGCGTTGAATCTGCCATTAATAAGGCTGTCGCTGATGCTGATAAAGCAATCAAAGAAGCTCAGGCTGCTAAAGCTGAAGCTGAAGAAGCTTTGGCTCAAGTTGGTGAAAACACTCCTGATGGAGTGACACAGGAAGAATTGGAACAAATGCTGAAGCAAGCAATTGCTGATGCTGAAAAGAAAATTCAGGAAGAGTTGGGCAAAAAAGCTTCACTAGAGGACGTAAATGCGAAAATTGAAGCTTTGAAAGCGGAACTTTTAAGTGATTTTGTATCAGACGAAGAGCTGAATGCTTTGGCTGCAAAAGTATCTCAGTTAAGTGAAGAAGTTATCAGACTGTTAGGCCATCGTCTGACAAGCATGAATTTGGTTCCTACGCAGCATATCAATGGTATTCCTGCCATTATTTTCACTTCGTTGAAATATACTCCGCAGGTATATACTCCTATTAAAGGACATGCTGTAACGGATTATTCTGACCCATTGCATCCAGTAATGACAACACCTGCCGATCATGCTAAACGACCTGTATTGGACCACACGGCTGTGGCAGGTGCGAAAGTGCGTTATCTGTCTAGTGAGAAAAATGAAGCATATTATCAGGTAAGTCCTAATATGGGTGTCCGTACGCAGGATTTGGAAAGTCTTGCTTTCGACTGTATGACCTCTAAAAATATAACTCGTGCAGCTGAAAGTGACCTGATTAAGCAGAATAGTCCTATTGAAGTAACTGGCTTTAAGGTTGACAAGAGCTTGATGACAGTTACTTTCAAGAAAAATAAAGAATTCTTGAACGACCGGATTATGAGCACGGGCGATGCTCACCCGGCACCTGGACAAGAAAAATTCTGGATGGCATCGGCTAAAGCTGCCATTGCTAAGGAAAATCTGGATGCTGAGGAACGGAAAGCTTATGAAGCAGGGACAAAGACCTATGTGAACTCTGAATATTCGCGTATTGAAGAGCTGGTTAAAGTGCCTTATATTGCCAATATCAGAACAGATTTCGGCAAGCCTTTGACTACCGACTATTTTGCTGACGAAGTTCAGACAGATGCCAATGGAAGTTTCTTTGTACACTATCGTGACTCTATTTGTACATATGAATCTTTAGCAGGTAAGGATATTGACATTTATGCAGACTATGCCGAAGAACTGGATCTGAAGAAGTATGTAACAGTCTGTGTTTCTGATGAGGCAGAGGCATGGAAGGATCATGCTCAACACGAACTGTTCAAGAATTATAAGGATTATGGTCTGGAATTCCGCTTCAGTCTGGCAGCAGCTCCATACATCACTTTAGGAGGTCCGGAAGGTAATACCAATAAGACCGACCAGCAGAAGTTTGCAAAAATTGATTCTCCGTCCAATGGTATCATGACATCAAAGGTGTATACAATTGAAGGAACATCTGCTACAGCTATCGGTCGTGAGCCTATTGTACGTGTATCGTTGGTCGACACCAAAAACGGTGATGCATTGGTTGCACAGCGCTATCTGAAAGTAAAATGGACAAGAGAAATTGGTGTGAAGGAAATCACAATCGAGTTTGATCCGATTTGCTATGCTTGTGGCATCCAAAGCCGTGTAACGACTCAGATGATGAATGAATTAATCTACCACCAGGCTAAAGAAGGCGGTATGACTCACGAAGAATTCAAGGCTATCTATACGACATTTGACGAAAATGCTTCTGAACCTTATGGTACGGCTAAGAACGTAATCAATACCGAAGGTGGTGTAGATTCTTATAACATCCTTTGGGATTTGACAACAGAAACCATGGGTAACATCTGGCCGGGTCAGAAGTACAAAGACTTCAGCAAGGTTGTTTACTACAGAAATGATTCCAAGTCTTATCCGGATCTGAAGATTACATTGAAGAGAAGAGTGAACATGCCTGAACTTGGCGTTTGGGGACACTTGGGTACATACTGGAAGACAACAGATCCGAAGTACACAATCTTCAACGTTAACCCGATTGTTTATGATACGGAAGAATCCAACCCGGCATGGGGCGAACTGGAAACAAACGCAGCAGACTGGAAGGATGAAAATGCAACTTGTAACATTTATACCGACTTGTTGAACGGATTCCTGAATGAAGAAGGTACGAAGCCATTATTCGCAGAAGATGCCGTTTGGTATGACTGTGGTAAAGTGAAGGAAGATTTCTATAAGAAACCTTATGAAACCATTCGTTTCGTGTTTGACGATACGCGCATCAATAACTATACTTACCAGTATTACAACCGTTCGGCAATGAAGTATGAGCCTAAGAAGGCAACGGTACAAAATAGACTGGAAACGATTGACGGAACCTCTTACTATGTATCTATTTTGTGGATTAACGGTGAAGTTGCTGCCAAGATTATCAATGAAAGAAAGAACTTCTTGAATGCGGCAGAACAGACTTACAACATCCGTCTGGAAGAGGAAAATGCAATCCACGCTCCGCGCACCGGTGAGAAACCGACAGAAGCAGCCAAGGCATTGGTTGGAGCAGATGTTCCGGTTAGAATGGAGGCGGTACTTTGCGATGCAGTTGGTAAAGACTGGAATGTAAAGACTGTGAAGGCTTATGAGGCATTCATCATTGAACCGTTGACTATGAGCGATCCGACATTGGCACCGTTCACTGATGCCCAGGAAGGTGGTTCTCGTATCTCTATAGAAGGTAAATTCACATACAAGGCTTGGAACAATTCTACCGTTGCTAATACAGTCGGATTGCCGAAAGCACTGTGGGAATTCTATGAAGCAAACGAAGGTGAATGGCCATACCTCGATCTGGCTACCGGTGAATTGGATCCTTCGAGACTGAAGACCAACTTGAAGTTAGTTGATGGAAATATTGAACCGGTTGAAGGTTACCAGGATGGTGCATTGCCAAAGAATGTAAAGATTATCAGAACAACTTCTGGAGGTAAAGACGAATTGGTTTACTATAACTACAGCGGTACGCCGGTTAATAAGGAATACATCATTTACATTCCGGTTACCTTTACATATAAGTGGAAGACATTTGTTTACAATGTAGCCGTAACAGTTAAACCTAATCCAGGTACCCCGTCTGTATAGTACATGGGCTAATATCCAATACATTGGATAACTAAGAGTAGGGGATGTGCACATCGTTTGTAGTGTACATCTCCTATCTTTTTTATGCTATTGGGACTCAGAACCACTTGATCCGCCGGAACCATACGAACGTAATGGCCGAGACGGCAACGGAAAGCAGCACGATAAACAGGAACGCGTGGGGGAAGGCGTCCAGATGGATGTCCACGTTCATGCCATAGAAGCTGGCGATGACGGTGGGTATCATCAGCGTGATGCTGAGGCTCGTCATGCGTTTCATGATGTCGTTCACGTTGTTCGAGATGATGGAGGCAAAGGCATCCATCGTACCCGTCAGGATGTCGCTGTAGATGTTCACCGTGTTGTAGGCCTGGCGCAGCTCGATGACGGCGTCGTCCAGCAGCTCCATGTCCAGCAGGCCGGTGTTCTGGAAGATGTTCTTCAGCCGGCCTATCAGCACCTCGTTGCCGCGGATGGAGGTGTCGAAGTAGACCAGTGTCTTCTGGAGCTTCATCAGTCGCAGCAGGTCTTCGTTGCGGATGCTCTTCTCCAGTTCCTTTTCGGCGTTGGCCACCTCGTTGTTGATCTGCTTCAGGTACTTCAGGAACCAGACGGCCGAGGAGTAGATGAGGCGCAGGATGAGGTCCAGCTTGTTGTTCACGGCGATGCCCTTGCGGCGCGTGTGCTGGACGAAGTCGGGCAGCAGCTCCGTGCGGTAATAGCAGACGGAAACAATGATGTCGTTGTTGGTAATGATGCCGATGGGCACCGTGATGAAGGGAATCTGCGGATTACTGCTCTGCATGGGGATGCGGAGGATGGTGAGCAGCCAGTTGCCTTCGGTTTCGGTACGGGGCCGTTCGTCGGCATCGGCGATGTCTTCAAGGAAAGATTCGGGTACGTTCAGTTCGCGGGTGAGGAACTGGAAATCGTCTTGGTCGGGGCATTCTACGTTTACCCAGCAGCCGGGTGCCCACACTGGCTTCTCCATGAAGCCGTTTTCGCTGTAGAGATACTTTCTCATCGGTCATAGCCTCCTTTCTTTGGTTGCGTACGGAGGCTGGCGATGCAGAAGGTCTCCGTCCGCGGTTAAGGGTTAATACTGTTGCACGTTCGAGGGTTTGAATCGTCCATATCTGTTGTTCTCAATTTTATTTTTTGCGGCGCAAAGATAGAAAATCGGAGGCATTTGCGGTGCCTCCGATTCTGTTTTTTAGGTTTTGTTTCAATTTTCACGATGCTGCTGTCGGTTTCATTGTTAGTCCCCGAAGCGCCGTTTCAGGAAGTCGGCCAGGTTGTGGGCACCCACCTCCTCGGTAGAGATGCTGCCGTCTTTCTCCACCACTACGTAATGCGGAATGCCGTTGAACTGGAAAAGCTGGCGCATGTACTTGTATTCCGTGTCCGTCAGGCGGTAGCAGGCCTCGCCTTTCAGATGCTTCTCCACATAGTCTGTATAGGATTTCTCGGGCGATTCGGTTCCGCTGGTGATGTAGACAAACTGGAACTCAGGATGGTTGCGGTATTGCTTGCGCAGGTCGGCCGTGGCTTGTATGCCTCCCCGGCAGGGACCGCAGGTGGTGGCCCAGAAGTCGACAAACAATACCTTGCCCGCATGAGGAGCGATGATGCGGCGGAAAATGTCGGTGGCTTTCCCCTTGGGCAGCTGATAGGAGGCAGGTCGGGTTTCGGGACACAGCTTTTCCAGCAGGTTGCGAGCTGTGGTTCGCAGGTAGGGATGGGTAAGGGTCTTCTCCACCCGGATGAGGAAAACTTCGGCATCCTGTCGCCGCTTTAATACATTGGACAGCGTAGAACGCAGGTTACGTACACAGGCTACCTGCCAGAGCAAGGGCGAGGGCGTGGCGCACAGGCTGTTGATAATGCTGTCTTTTTTCTCATAAAATCTCAGTTGGAGCCGTAGCATCTTTTCGTCGCTGGGCAGAGCCTGGAAAGCTTCATCGTTCTGCATGTTTTTCTGATCCTGATAGGCTGCTGAAAGGGGACTCATGAATTCAAAGCGGTTGATGAAGATTCCAATAGACAAATCTGCCAATGCCGACGGTTCATCCAAAGGTATCTCTTTTAGGAAATGGTAGTATAAAGCGTCGGGCTGTACCTTCAGTGCCTGGTTGGTGCTGTCTTGCTGTGCATAAAAACTGCGCATCATTTGGAAATCGAGGAAATACCTTCCTTTTTGGAGGTTCATGTGGTTGCGTATCAGCGACGCGGCTTTTTGCGAAGGGGCATAGAGGCGGCAGAGCGAGTCGGCCTGCTGTTGCCATTGGGCCACAACGGGTTTCATTTCTTCCTGGAATTGGGCAGGCGTCAGTGTCTTTTGCGCCTTGTCCTGTTTGGCGTATGGATATTCAAAATACTTGCTCAGCGTAGTGGCGAGATAAGACAGGTCGGCTCTTCTTCCCATATGGGCTGTATGAGGGAGCGGATAGCTGTTGTCGCGTGCCCGGCTGCGTGCCATGAGGTCTTCCCAGCTCAGGTAGAGGGTGACGGTGTCGCCCGGCTCGGCATAGTAGGGTACCCAGTTGTTGTTGAGTAACAGGTTGTGGCAGATGGGATGTTGCAGGACGAACTTGCACTGAAAACTGCCATCGGGTTTGATGGGAACAACCACGGGATATTCCTGACTGATGATATTGTCTTCCAGATACAGGATGCCGCTGTCGAAGCCCAGCCGCGGGTCGTAGCCGTCCAGGTAGCCTTGCAGGCAGACGCTGTCGTTGCGGAAGAAGTCGTCGCCATAGCCGTTGTCGGCTTCCACGGCAGGTGTGTCGGGGCGGGTGCGGACGTAGCGTTGCGCTTCGCCGCCGTCAAGGGCAATGAGGCAGGAACCGTCCTTGCGGGGTGTCAGCTGCAGCGTTACGGAAGAACCGTCGGCACGGCTTTGTGCAGCCAGTACCAGCCGTTTGCCTTTCTTGTGGAACGTCTTCAGGTCGTACAGACGGTTGTCCGCAATGACAAGGGAGTCGTAGATGCCATACGCCCATCGGCCTTGTGCGTCGTCGGCAAACCAGTTGCCTTTCACCGACTTCAAGGGCTGCTTATCCTTGGGGACGGGGACGAGCGAGATGTCGTAAGTATTGCTTTCGTTACCGTTTGGGTCAATCAGGTGGATGGTCTCTGTTTCCTTGGGCAGGGGCTCGAACAGCAGGACGAAGTCCGTTGTACCCGAGTCGGGCATGACGATTTTTTCTTTCAGCTGGATGCCTTCAGCACCCGTTTGTGCGTATCGTTTGCCGGTGGCGGCATCTTCCAGATAGCTGTCGCCGTCTTCCATAATCCACCAGTGCGGGCGGAAAATGGCGTGGATATAGACTTTGGTACACTCGGGCGTCCGTTCGATGCGGGTGATGTTGCGGATACTGCCGTTGCGGGCCTTGAACGTGGGGTTCTCGATGGTTTGTGCTGTCAGCAGGAGTCCCGACAAAAGGAACAGAAGGCAGCAAAAGATTTTTTTCATTGGGTTCATATGGTATCAGTGTTGATTATGTGTACTTGATTTTCGTACAAAAGTAAGGATTCTTTTCAGACAACCTTCGGAAGGGGTGTTAACTTAACATAGATTAATCCTTTACATACGCATCTTTTTTTGTAACTTTGCGGTCGGAAAATAAGATTGATTCAAACTTTAAATACTTTAAGCATTATGGCAAAGAAAGCTCTTTTAATGATTCTCGATGGTTGGGGTTGTGGCGACCATCAGA
>UMHT01068050.1_pt1 | contig 12936 bp, 7 predicted proteins | sample 1965601 | NCBI WGS metagenome assembly UMHT01 (sample SAMEA4836105, study PRJEB28245) | human gut metagenome | biome: gut microbiome; material: fecal sample | place: Denmark | collected 2008 | reverse complement strand
GAGCTGCTGTTTGAGTTCGGCATAGGTTTTTTTGAATACCTGCGCGTTGTCGGCGTCGAGAATCTCTACGATAAAACCGTCCACGTCGGGTTGTTCGGCGCGGGTGCCGGATACGGCCTGCGGGCTTTGCGTTTGGTCCGAAGTGTCGTCGGGACGAACGTCCGTCTCGTCATAGACCACCCGCATCGAAAGGCCGCTTACCGACAGGAAGCCCGTCGCGTCGCCCGGTGTCGGCTTGGGTTCCTCCTTGTAGGGAGGTTCTTCGTTCACACAGCCTGCCGCAACGAACGCTGCAACCGCCAACATCGTAAAAAGTCTGGTAAATGTCTTCATATCTTTTGCTGTTTTTTATTCCTTATTTGGTATCGTCGATGGCCCCCTCGTTGACTTCGCAGTCGATCTGCCGGGTTTCGGTGTAGTCGTCGCTGAGCGTGACGGTCAGCGTGACGCTGCCCGCATCCTTGGCGTCGAAAGTGAAAATATGGCAGGTGCGCGGCGAGGTGGCTTCGAGCGTTTACTCGGAGAAGGTGACCTTAGGCCCCTCGTCGGTTCCGGTCTGGCTCTGGCGGCGTGCCGTGCCGGTTACCTTGAGCGTCGTGGCGCTTTTGACGAATACCGGCTCGGCGGCGGGCGTGCTGCCGGGCGTGAAGTCGAACTGGTTGCCCGATGCCGTCGTTACGGTAAACTGCGCGTCGTGGAAATAGTTGAGGAACTGTTCCGTGGCGCGGACCACCGTCTGCGAGTTGGCGATCGTAGCGGTCATCTCCACCGTTGCAGCGCGGCGGGGCAGCACCTCGACGCTCTTCTCCGCGGCATAATAGGGCTTGTCGATTCCCTCCGCATCGGGGTCGCCGTGGGCGACGGAGACGGTGTAGGCGCCCATCCGGAAGACGGTTTCGCTTTGCTCGAATTCCGCGAGCGTATCCCATTTTTGCGTCCCCGATTCTCCGGTGACCGTAAGCGTGAAATCGCCGGCTTGGGGGACGGAGGGCGCGGCCGGCATCCGGGAAGTGTCGTCCGATGCGGCGTCGATCGAACCGTCGGCGGTGCAGCTGACCTTCAGCGTGCCGTATTCCGTGCCTTCAGCCTTGTTTTCCGTGGAGCATCCGGCCGCCAGCAGGGCCGCCGATGCCATTAAGTATATGAGTTGTCTTTTCATGGTATTCCGGTCGTTCAATGGTGAGTGTTGTCGGTCGTGCCGTTTGCGGACGGCGCTGCCGGTTCGGCAGCCGCATCTGCCGCTTTGACTGTACCTGCCGGGGCGCCTTTATACGAAACGTCCCGAAGCGTCTGTTTGGGTCGGGATGTTTGGCTTCTTGTTCGCATGGATGCATGCCTTTTATTGACAATGTGCAAAAATAGGCATGCGCCGCGGATTTGTAAAATAAATTCAACGAACGGCGCATTTTTCATCACGAACACCCGACACGCTGCATGCCGTCGGGCCGGATTCTCCTCTCTTCAGGTGTCTTTCCGCTGCCGGGAAATGGCTTGCGCGCCCTTCTTTCGCGGTGCGGGCGGTACCTGAATAAAAGAACCTCCCTGCAATCGCAGGGAGGTCGGGGTGAAGGCCGCGGGGCCTTCGGGTTTGTTATCGGAGGATTAGTATACCCACTCGAAATCGTCTACCCAGAGTTTGTTGGTATACGAACCTGTCAGATAGTCGCCCAAGTAGCTGGTAGCGCATGATATGATCATGGTATATTTCTCTTCGGGGTTAGGAGCTATATCCGTTTTTTTGTAATAATTGATCGGGATAGTTAGCTCCTGCATGGTATCGTCGGTACTTGTCGTGATAAAATAAGACCCGTATCCGATTATGTCTCCTTCAGGTTGGCTGTATTTGGTTGCAGGATCCCAAAATGTCTCAGCATTTATTGAGGTGCCGGATTGGACGCTATGGCGTGCATTCCAATCTATGATGCAAACAAAAATGCGGGCTTTGTCTATATCGCCTTTGGATGCCGGAGCGTCGTTTGCTACTTTATCGATCGGGTTTATTGTTGCTGCGTATTTCAATTTCAGTGCAACGGGGCGGGCTGAATATGTGTATTTTTGACCGAATTGGGCATATCCTACAGAGCCTTCCATCGTAAAATCACCTGTGAATAAATTGCCTGCAGCGAATACACTGAAAACATTCTGAGCTGACATTTCGGCACATGAGTCACCACCTCTGCCTGCTTTGGTTGTATTTTGCAAACATAGTTTTGCCGCTTTTCCGCCCGTAAGTGATGCCATATACATATTATTGCCGCTTGCCCAGAACGTATTCCCCGATACGTTTGGGTAGGGAATCGTTTTCGAGGCATTGTCCGGGGCTGCTTTGGTGCTCCAGCCTTCCATATCGCCGTTCTCGATCGTATCGCCGGAGTTATTCGCCGGAGTAAATTCTCCCGATTTTATAATGGAACCATCGATGTTCAACTGATATTCGTATGTCTTTTTTGCGAATATCCCGGTTTCCGGATTGACAGTATATATGGTAAGGCCTGCGTCATTTGTTCCCTCAGTCCATGTCGGGCTGATTTTGGCCGTGCGGGACCCGTCTGCATTGGCTGTAATATCGGTGTCGTTCCATGTAGTCTGACCTTTGATTCTGTATTGCACGGAAACGGATGTCGCATCGGCAGGGATGTTCAAGGTAAACGATGCTGTATTGGCCCAAAGGTCTGCGTCGTTGTTGTAAGTAATGGGGGAAACGACTGTTTTTACGTATTTCAGCGTGATGACTGTTTCCTGCCCTGCATTGTCCGTGACGGTGAACTTGAAATCGGAGTTCGTCGTTTCGGTCATCTCGGCGCAGACCATGGCGAGCATGTCTATCAGACCGCCGATCTGGAAATACACATGCTGCTGGTTGAGCAGTTGTGCCGGAGTCGGAAAGCCGAGTTGGGCAAGCATGCTTGCCATCTCTTCCGTGGCGGGACTTGTTAAATCCATGGATTCTGCAAGACCGACTGTAGGAAGCAGTGTTGCCAAGGGGGCGGAGGTGATATCCACCTGCATCGACTTGATGCCGCCCGGTGCGCTGACCCGGATGTCGGCGCTGTTGCCGCTTTCGGCCAGCTCGACGGGTGTCGTAAGGTCTTCGTGGCCGATCCACTCGACGGTCGGGGCTGCGGCTTTGGTGAATGATGCGGTCTGCTCCACCGTGTAGACCCAGTTGGCGACGACGGGTGTCGATCGGGTGATCGTGAAGCTTGCGGCGTTGCCTTTGTCGGTGCAGGCCGAGAAGGTCAGAGCGCCGTAGCTGTCATCAGGGAGCACGTTGAAAAAGGTCTCGCTGTAATCGGCCGAAGGAGCCGTGCCGTCGGCGTAGGTGACGGTGATGTGCTCCGAGTCGATCGAGATGGGAGAGCCCGTTGCGGAGGTGCCTTCGGCGACCAGTGTCGGGTTGATAGCCGACGGATCGTATGCGGCGTTCGGGTCCGAGGGAACGGTGAAGGTCAGCTGCTCGGAGGCGACCGGTTTTTCCGACGTCAGCATGACGGAGGCTATTTTCTCCGACGCAGCGCCGCCTTGCAGTTTGAGCGCGAGGATCGAGGTGATGCGGTGAAGATTGAACTTTACGGCATTCCCTTCCGGCGTTTTGCCCGGCTCGGCGTCGTTGTGGGTGATGGCGTCGGCGGCCATGATGTCGAATTCGCTGTTGTATTTGTTTCCGTTCTGGGTGCGCAGGGCGCTGAAAGGAACCGTTACGGTCGTGCCGGAAACAGCTGCGTTTCCGTTGTGGGGGTAGAAGGCGCGGTACGCCCAAGTGCTTGCGGTGCCGGTGAGCGAGCCTGTAAAAGCCTTGCTGTCTGGGGCGTACGTAAATTGCAGGAGCTTCGTGAAGTCGTTGGCGAGAACGCCGAGGTTGTCTTCGCCGTTCCATGTACCGGTAAGACCGGTGCCGAAATCGACGTTGATGTCGGCGCGGCTTTGTTCGCGGGGAGCGATATCGGCGAGAAAACCGACGGCAGTTGCTCCGTCGCCGGATGTTGCGGGAACTTCCTCGTAGGTGCTGCACGCGCCGAGGAGAAGCGCTGCGGTCAGCGTTAAAAGAGAGACTTGTTTTTTCATGGCTGCCGGTTTTTTATTCGTTTTCGCCCAAATAAAAATCGTCGTAGCAGCTCAGGGGGCTGATTCCGTCGGAGGAAGGGACGTCTCCGGACGTGGCAAATCCTTTTTCCGCGGCGACCTCAATCGTCTCGATCATCGGGGCGGAGTATTTCCCCCCCCCCTTTCGTGGTTGATACAATTCCCATGGTATGCAATAGTTTAAAGTTTTATGACAAAAATAGACGGGAATTGGTTCTTTTGAAAATAAATTCAACGAACGGGCAGTGTTTCATCACGAAAAGGCATATTTGCCTTGTGGAACCGGAATCGATTGCGGCAATATTACAAGGCGGTGGAAATTAACAAGAAACCTCCCTGCAGGCGCAGGGAGGTCGGGGTGAAGGTTGCGGGGCCTTCGGGTTTGTTATCGGGAGATCAGTATACCCACTCGAAATCGTCTACCCAGAGTTTGTTTGCGTCGCATCCGGTCAGGTAGTCGCCCAGATAGCTGGTCGCGGTCGAAATGACCAGCGTGTAGTTGCCCGTCGGAGGCGTGTCCGTCTTTTCGTAATAGACGATCGGAAGCTCCAGATCCTTCATGCTGCCGGTGTGAGACTCCGTGATGTAGGCGGAACCGTAGCCGATGATTTTGCCTTCGTTCAGGCTCGATACGGTTTCGGGGTCCCAGAACGTCGTCTTGTCTACCGAAGTGCCCGATTGCACTGCATGGCGGTCGCTCCATTCGACGATACAGACGAAGATGCGTCCTTTGTCGATGCCGGTGCTTACGGGCGGATCGTTCTTGACCCGGTTGATTTCGCCTATCTCGGCGGCGTATTTCAGTTTGAGGGCGGCGGGACGTGCGGAATAGGTGTACGGCTGTCCGAATTGTGCGTAACCGACCGTGCCGTCCATCACGAAATCTCCGGTGTAGAGGTTGCCCGCAGCGAATGCGATGACTGCATACTTCGCGGCGAGTTGCGCGCAATAATCACCGACCATGCCGGGATATGTTGCCTGAGTGCATAATTTGTCGGTTCCCGAACTGGTCATATAGCCGTTGTTGCCGCTGTCCCAGAATTTGTCGGTCCCTGTTGCGTCTTCGTATTTGACGGCATTCGGATAGGGTACGTTGGTCGAACCTATGATCTTTTTCATCGATTTCGTACTCCAGCTCTCCATGCCTGCATTGGGAATGATATCGCCGTTGTTGTTTTTCGGCGTGAATTCGCCCGAAGCGACCGTTGCGCCGTCGGCGAGCAGTCGGTATTCGTAGCTCTTGCGGGCGAAGATGCCGGTCTTGGGATCGACGCTATGGATCGTCAGCCCCGCTTCGTTGGTGCCGGCGGTCCAGTCGGGGCTGATCAGGGCCGTGCGGCTGCCGTCGTCGTTCGGCCCGGAGACGCTGGCGGCGTTCCATGCGCTTTCGCCCTTTATGCGGTATTCCAGCACGACGCTGCCGGCGTCGGCGAACTGATTGCTGATCGTCAGCGAGGCGGTGTTTTTCCAAAGGTCCGTTTGATCTACCCGCACGAGCGCCGGGGCCGTGAAGGTCAGCGGTTGCTCGGTCACCTGCCCCGCGAGATCGGTCACCTTGACGTCGAAGACGTGTTCGCTGCCGGGGTCGGGACCCAGCAGGAGGATCATCGGCACGAGTGACGTGATGTCGAAAACGCACTCTTTTTTGTATTGTATTTCGGTCTGGCAGCTGAGTCCGAGATCTGCGAAGGAGATTCCCTCGATGACGTCGGAATCGTTGAACAGGTCGAGTTTCGAAATGCCCAGCATGCTCAGTACGGGCGACGAAACATCGACTTCCAGACCGGCAATGCCTCCCGGTACATGGATGTTGATGGCGGCGGAGTAGGTGAGCTGGTTGTTGTCGTCCACGGTGATTTCGTGCGTTTGGTCGATATCCTGTCCGGGCCAGTCGAACGACGGAGCTTCGAGCGGAGCGAAGACGGGCGTTTCGGCGCGCTTGTAGAGCTTGCCTGCGGCAAACGGTTTGTCTGCCCCGCGTTCGATGGCGACCGTACCGATCCGGGTTGCCGTAATCACGTCTACAGTCAGTTTGTCGTAGCTTCCCGGCATGATGTTGAAGAAGGCGTTGATGTCGTTGGCGTCGGGAGCCGTGTCCTGCTCGAAGCCCAGCGCGATGACGTTCGACGGAGCGGTTTGGCTGAATGCAAGCCCGGATCCCGTGTCCGAAATGTCGAAGTCGATGCTCTCGGCCGAGAGCGTCTGGGCTTCGTTCTCCGAAGTCAGCAGCAGGTAGCGGACTTTGTCGGCATTGGCGCCGCCTTTCACCTCCAGATTGAGAATCGAGGTCAGGCGGCTGAGGGTGAATCGGATCGGATCGCCTTCGTCGGTTTTGCCCGGTTCGGCATTGGCGAAACTCAGGATGGGGGCCGCCAGCGCGTCGGAGGCGCAGTTGAAAGCGTTGCCGATCTGGGTGCGCAGGTTCCCGAACGGGATGCTGGCTTTGGTGCCGTTTACGGTCGCATGGGGATAGAAAGCCATGTATTGCCACGCTCCGGTCTGCGCCGGCAGTTCCCCTTCGAATGCGAAGTCGCTGTCGTTGTAAGTGAACGGCCGGAGTTCCGGGGAGGAGCCGGGAGCGGTGAAAAGAACTCCCATGGCGTCGTTGTCTTCCCAGTATCCGGTGAATGTGCTTTCTCCGACGGAGATGCCGGCGCGGGTTTCGGCGTCGTCGGCGACATCGGCGCGGAGTTTTACGAACGTGTTGCCGGCGTGTGCCGGATCGTTCGTCTCGTCGTAACTGCTGCAGCCCGCGGACAATGTGGCCGCAGCGAGGATTGCCAAAGCTTTATAGGAGTTTTTCATAGCTGCGCCGTTTTTTATTCGTTGTCCAAATAGAAATCGTCGTAGCTTACGCCGGTCGGCTCTACGCCGCCGCCGGGGAAGGAGTTGGCAAATCCCTTTTCGGGCTGCACGTCGATCTGTTCGAGCAGGGGTGTGACATAGCACAGCTTCCCCGCCCGGAGGGTGGTTACATTCTTCATAGTCAAAATCTGTTAATTGCGTCGGAAGCAAATGTAGGAAGGTCCTGACTGAGATGAAAATAAATTCAACGAACAGGCGTGTTTTTTCAACGAATCGGTTGATTTGACAGATGGTGGTCGGGCTGAAATGCTTTGATAAAGAGCGAAAAGGTGTGTCGGGCGAACGAGAAAGGCCGTCCGGATCACCGGACGGCCTTCGTATCGAGCCTTTCAGGCGGTTATTTTACGTATTTGTTCAGCCAGCCGAAGAACTCGCGGTTCCAGACGAGCGAGTTCTGGGGTTTGAACACCTGATGGGCTTCGTTTTCGAACTCCACCAGACGGGCCGGGATTCCGCGGACGCGGGCGGCGGTGAACGCTTCGAGCGACTGCGTGTAGGGGATGCGGAAGTCGTATTCGCCCGTGAAAATCAGTATCGGCGTGTCCCATTTCTCGACGAATTTGTGCGGCGAATTGGTGTAGGAACGCTGTGCGACTTCGTTCGACCGATCCCAGTAGGGACCTCCGTAATCGTTGTTGATGAAGAACAGCTCCTCGGTTTGGCCGTACATCGACTCGAAGTTGAAGATGCCACAGTGCGAGATGAAGGCTTTGAACCGTTTCTCGTGGCATCCGGCGAGGAAATAGACCGAATATCCGCCGTACGATGCGCCGACGCATCCCATGCGGTTTTCGTCGGCCCAAGGCTCCTTCGCCACGTCGTCGATGGCCGAGAGGTAGTCGCGGATGTTCTGGCCCGAATAGTCGCCCGAAATCTGGTCGAGCCACTCCTGTCCGAACGAGGGCAGGCCGCGGCGGTTGGGCGCCACGACGACGTAACCCTGCGCCGCCATCAGCTGGAAATTCCAGCGGTAGCTCCAGAACTGCGAAACGACGCTCTGCGGACCGCCCTGACAGTAGAGCAGCGTGGGGTATTTCTTGGCGGGATCGAAGTCGGGAGGCAGGATCACCCACGTCAGCATCTGCTTGCCGTCGGTGGTCCTGACCCAGCGTTTCTGCACCTCGCCCATTCTAATATTGTCGTAGACGGGTTTGTTGATGGCCGAAATCTGCGTCAGCGTGCCGTCGGCGGGATTCACGTCGAAGAACTCCGTGGCCATCGAGATCGTACACATTTCGGCGGCGATCCTGTCGCCCGCCATTGAGAAGGCGTTGATGTCGTGGTCGCCGCGGGTCACCACTTCGACTTCGCCGACCGAAGGCGCGATGCGGCATATCTGGTGCGTGGCTTCGATCGGGGCGATGAAGTAGAGCATGTCGCTGCCGCTCCAGACGACGTTCATGGCGTTGTAGTCGAAATCCTCGGTCAGGTCCTGCATTTGGGCCGTCTGGCAGTCGTAGAGGAACAGGCGCGCCTTGTCCGACTCGTTGCCGGCACGGCGCTGCGAGAGGAACGCGATCTGCCGGTCGTCGGGCGACCAGACGGGGTATTTGTCGTAACCCGCCATCGTGGCCATGTCCGCGATCGGCTCGCCGGTATTGACGTTTACGGGTTTGCAGATGTTCTGCGTCACGCCGTTTTCGAGGATGTAGACGAAGATGTCCGAATCGGTCGAAACGGCGTACTCGGTGCCGGTCAGCGGCTTGCAGGTGTACGCCAGCATCGTTCCGGCGTTGTTCCACGCGATTTCGGCCATGTCGAAGTAGGGCGCCAGCGGAGCGTCCCACGCGGCGTCCTTGCCGATGATGTCCACGCCGGGTTTCAGCCCCTCGGCTCCGAAGTCGCCGACGAAGATATGCAGGTAGGAACCTTCGTCCCAGTAATTCCAGTGGCGGGCCATCAGGTCGTCGTAGATGCGGGCCTTCGATTTGTCCATGTCCTTGTAGACGTCCGACGACTTGCGGTCGCAGACCTCGACGCGCTGTACGTACCATGCCTTGTCGCCGCGGGGGCTGATGCCGAAGCCTTCGATGTCCTTGTCGAACGCCGAGAGCTGTCTGGCGTTGCCGCCTGCGGGCGTCATTTCCCATACCTGCATCGAGCCGCTGCGGTCCGAGAGGAAGTAGATCTTCTCCCCGTCGGCGCTCCACTTGGGATCGGCGTTGTTCGACGCGGTGTCGGTCAGGCGCGTCACGGCCTTGGTCGCAAGGTCTTCGACCCAGATGGTCGTCACGCCGCGGTTTTCGGCCATGTTGTAGTCGGTCTGCGCATAGAGGAGCGTACGCCCGTCGGGCGAGAGCGACGAGGAGCCTGCACGGCTCATTTTCCACATCACCTCAGGGGTGAGAATGCCTGCGGCGATCTCATCGGCCGTCAGGGCATTGTCGATGGTAAGGGGCTGCGGCCGCCTGTCGTCGCATGCGCTCAGTCCCGTAGCTGCAATAGCCATAAAAAGGAGTAATTTTTTCATTTTCGGTCGGGTTTCTTCTATTTATTCGTATTTTTGCATTCAAATCCGATCGGCATGAACCATACCGTATATTTTGCAGATAAATCCGTGATTTTCACTTCGGACGCGCCCGGCGGCGAATGCTATGCCGTCGTGCCCGCGGATCCGGCGGACCTATCACGAGCGAAGGTAACGAAAATTCTCGAATCGCACAACTGCGTCGCAGTCGTTTCTGCCGATCCCGACGCGGCGTTCCGCTCTTTTGCGGCTGATTTTACGCAGATCGAAGCGGCGGGCGGCGTGGTGGTGAACGACCGCGGCGAGTGGCTGATGATGCGCCGCAACGGCCGCTGGGACCTGCCCAAGGGACATCTCGAATGCGGCGAGCGCATCGAAGCGTGCGCCGCGCGCGAAATCGCCGAGGAGACGGGCGTGTGCGCCGAACCGGTGCGGCCGCTGTGCCGGACGTGGCACGCCTATTATTTCCCGAAGACCGAACGCTGGGAGCTGAAACGCACCCATTGGTACGAACTGCGCGCGGCGGCCTGCGGCGACCTCGTACCGCAGACCGAAGAGGGGATCGAGACGGTCGTCTGGTGCGCTCCGGCCGAAGCGATGGCTCATGCCGCCGGGAGTTTCCCTACGGTGCGCACCGTGCTCGAACGGCTCGAAACCTGTCTGTCCGCCGATAAAAAACCATAACCCATATGCTTTCAATCTCCGCTTCCGCCTATCCCGACTCGAAGCCCCATTATGCGATCCTCGACGGTCTGCGCGGCGTCGCGTCGCTGGTCGTCGTGGCCTTTCATCTTTTCGAGGCGCATGCCGCGAGCCATGCCGACCAGATCATCAACCACGGCTATCTGGCCGTCGATTTCTTCTTCGTCCTTTCGGGCTTCGTCATCGGCTATGCCTACGACGACCGCTGGGGACGCATGACCTACCGCGATTTCTTCAAGCGCCGTCTGATCCGCCTGCATCCCATGGTGGTGATGGGCATGCTGATCGGTGCCGCGGCGTTCTACTTCGGCGCAGGAGGACCTTACGAAATGATCGCCGGCGTTCCGGTCGGACGCATGCTTCTGATCCTGCTGCTGGGGTGCCTGATGATTCCCGTGCCGCCGTCGATGGACATTCGCGGCTGGAGTGAGACCTATCCGCTGGACGGCCCCGCATGGTCGCTTTTCTTCGAGTATATCGCCAATATCTGCTATGCCCTTGTCTTGCGGCGGCTTTCGAAACTGTTGCTGGGGGCGCTCGCCGTTGTCGCGGCATGCTTTACGGTGCGTCTCGCCGTGACGCAGGGCGATATGATCGGCGGCTGGGCGCTCGACGGCGAACAGCTCGGCGTAGGTTTCACGCGGCTGGCCTATCCGTTTATCGCCGGACTGCTGCTGTCGCGCGTCGGAAAGCTGATCCGTCTGCGCGGCGCTTTCTGGCTTTGCAGTCTCTGCGTCGTCGCCGTGCTGGCCATGCCGCATCTGGGGACGGACCGCTTGTGGCTGAACGGTCTCTACGACGCCGTGTGCATCATCGTCCTCTTCCCGCTGGTCGTAGCGGCCGGCGCGGGCGGCAAAGTCACGGACCGGGTGTCGAAAAAGGTCTGCGGTTTCTTGGGCGACATCTCCTATCCGCTGTATATCACGCACTATCCGTTCGTCTATATTTACACTGCGTGGGTGGTCGATACCCGTCCCGCATGGCCCGAAGCGCTGGGGTGCGGCGCGCTGGTTTACGGAGGCAGCATCCTGCTGGCGTGGTTGTGCCTGCGTCTGTACGACGAACCGGTGCGCGGGTGGCTCAAACGCCGCTTCATGCAGCGCAAACCGGTGCAGGGGTAATTTTGTCGTACGGACGGCCTCTGCCGGGTGAAGATTTCCGGTTATAGCAAAGACCTGCCGAAATCGGCAGGTCTTTGCTGTTAAGGAGGGTTGCGGGACAGTTACGAACCGATTGCAGATTGGTTGCGGATAATTGCGGATCGGGGGCCTGTCGCAGAGCGGTTTCGGGCCTGTTGCAGAGGGGACTGACGGGGCTGTCGGATTGTTGTGAATTCGTTACTGTGCTGTTGCAGGACAGTCGCGGGCGTTCGGACCGGGCGAACGGGGCGTTGAGCGATTCGCTCATGCCCGGCCGCCGCTTTTTCGTGTCGTCAGTTCGATCTCTCCGTCAGTTTCTCCTGCACCTCGTACGCTTCTGCGATCAGGTCGTGCGGGTAGTCGTACATTTCCAGAATCCGGATGGCGTTGCGGGTGGTGAGCGGTCCCGTGTGCAGCCGGTAGTCGAAGACCAGCTTCCCGCCGATCACCTCCTCGCGGAAATGGTGCAGCTCGTAGCCGTCTTTGCGGAGCAGCTCCGCCAGCTCGACGTCGTGCGTCGATACCAGCACGAGATGCGGTCCCCGGTTGAGATGCGCCAGTACGGCTTTTCCGGCGGCGATGCGTTCGGTCGTGTTCGTGCCCTTGAAAAGTTCGTCGAGGGCGAACAGACACGGCGCCGGCTCCTGCGATGCGTCGATGAACCGTTTGACGGTCAGTACTTCCTGCAGGTAATAGCTCGTCCCTTCGGCGATGTCGTCCGAGATGCGGATCGAGCTGTAAATCTTCATGTACGGAGCCGTGTAGGCCTCGGCGAAACAGATGTCGAGCGTTTCGGCCAGCAGGGCGTTGAGTACCAGCGTGCGGATGAACGTGGTCTTGCCCGACATGTTGGACCCGGTGAGCAGCAGCCCCGTGCCGTCCAGCTCCAGCGTGTTGGGAACGCAGTTTCCGATGAGCGGATGTACGACCTCCTCGGCCCGCAGGTATTTCCCGTCGGTGAATTCCGGGCGGCAGGTCGGCGTTTCGCCGCGCAGGCGTGCCGCCGAAATCGCGGCGTCGGTCTCTCCGATGAACCGGAACAGTCCGTGGATGGCGTCGCGGCGCGCTATGATGCTGCCGATGAAGCGGTGGAAGAGAATCACCTCGACGTTGAAGGCCGCCTTCAGCAGTTCGAGCACCAGCCATACGGCCGCGGCCAGCTCGTTGGCGCTGTCGCCCTGCGTGCCGACCACGCGGCTGCGCCGTTCGACCTCGGAGACCTGACGGATGACCTGCAGGGCCTCCTCCGTGCCGGGAACCTCCTCGGCCGCGAGATGCCGGGCGGTCCGCAGCGCCAGCGTCAACTGTTTCACGGCCGAAGCATAGATCGAAATGTTGAGCTTGTTGCTGTAATGGATATACATGTTCGCGGCGAAGACGGCAAGAAACAGCAACAGCAGCAGCGGATAGAGAAAGCTTAGCAGCAGCGACGCCACGGCTGCGGCCGAGAGCAGGTAGACGAGAGCGATGCGGCGCACCTGCTCCGGTTTGTCGAAAATCAGGTTTTGCAGGTCGTAGGCGTCGTCGTCCGAGAGCCGCGAAAGGTGTTTCGCGCATTGTTCGGCATGTCCGGCGTTCCCGGCGAAATGATCCGTCCTGCGGCCGAACTCCCGCACCTCTTCCGTGCCGCGCAGGGTCCTCAGCCGGGCGTACAGGTATTGCTGTCCCGGCTTGGAGGCG
>UMHT01031723.1_pt1 | contig 12983 bp, 5 predicted proteins | sample 1965601 | NCBI WGS metagenome assembly UMHT01 (sample SAMEA4836105, study PRJEB28245) | human gut metagenome | biome: gut microbiome; material: fecal sample | place: Denmark | collected 2008 | reverse complement strand
AATAGATCTGTTGGCCGGTGGCGTTCCGTGTCCGCCTTTTTCCCAGGCAGGGAAACAGCTGGGAAGCGAAGATGAGCGTGACCTGTTCCCGGAAGCAATTCGACTGATCGGTGAAATCCAGCCGCGTGCCGTCATGCTTGAAAATGTCCGCGGACTGCTTGATCCGAAGTTTACCGAATACAGAACATCCATCCTGCAGCGTATTGCGGATCTGGGATACAGAGTACAGATAAAATTACTGAATGCCAGTGATTACGGTGTGCCGCAGCTCCGTCCGAGAGTTATCATTGTCGGAATCAGAAACAATGAAAACGGGGAATTCCATTACCCGGAGGAACATCCGGAGAATGCCAAAACGGTCGGAGAAACACTGTTGGATCTTATGAAAGCAAACGGCTGGCAGGGTGCCGCAAAATGGGCAAAGGAAGCAAACAGCATTGCCCCGACAATTGTAGGCGGTTCCAAGAAGCACGGAGGTCCGGATCTGGGGCCTGTCAGGGCAAGAAAGGCATGGGAAGCACTTGGTGTTGACGGACTCGGAGTGGCAAATGAGGCACCCGCAAAGGATTTTGAGGGGATGCCGAGACTCACTCCTCGGATGATTGCGAGAATCCAGGGTTTTCCGGATACCTGGGATTTCGGAAGCAAAAAGACACATGCATGCCGCATGATCGGAAATGCATTCCCGCCGCCGGTGGCTCGGGCGGTCGGAGAAGAGATAAGGAGGGTATTGGAAGGTGGAAGCGTTACTGACTGAGGAAAGAAAACATTATCATCGGATGCTGCTTGACGGCGGCGTGCTGACGGTTGACAAAAACGGGATTCCGAGCAATGCGGATTCCTCATCCAGACTGTCGAAGGAGATTGCAAAAGGAATCGCGGATCAGCTGATGGCTGAGGTACATGAAAAAGCCCTGGGACAGACTTCGGGAGCCAAGTTTGAGCAGATAAACATGGAATTCCTGGCAGCGACTTTCCCGAAACTTCAGAACGTCCGTCCGGGAAAATGGCACATCGTGAAACTCGGAAACCGAAATGCGATAAAAACAAGCAGTTTCTGCCAGTATGAGCATTTGGATTATCTGGCACAGCTTTTGGCTGTTGATTCCAAACTGGCCGCAAGCATGGGAAACGATTACATGGTTGCGCCGGATGTGGTTGTTTACCGTGAACCGCTTACGGACGAAGAACTGAACAGTCAGGTCGTGATCGTGGATGATTCGGTTGCCCTGCAGACGGATATCCGGGCAAAAAACGGAGGGCTGCCGATTCTGCATGCCTCCATTTCCGCCAAATGGACGATGCGAAGCGACCGTGCCCAGAACAGCAGAACGGAAGCTTTGAATCTGATCCGAAACAGAAAGGGACATCTGCCTCATATCGTGGTGGTAACCGGGGAGCCGCTGCCGAGCAGACTTGCTTCATTGGCATTGGGAACCGGTGACATTGACTGCATGTACCATTTTGCTCTGTATGAACTGGTGAAGGCCGTAAAGGATACCGGGGCTGAGGATTCCATTGAGATGCTGAACGCGTTGATAGAAGGAAAGAGGTTGAAGGACATCAGCGATTTACCGCTGGACTTATCCGTATAAAACAAAGAATATTCGGGACAGGGAGAAATCCTTGTCCTTCTTTTTTTGCCCAAAACTGATAATTCATGTTTTCTTCCCATAATTATATTGAAAATCCGCGTGAAAAAATCTCGTCACATTCATCCGTCAGTACGGCGCGAAACGGATGTTTTGTATAAAAATGCAAAATATGGAAAATTTTAGCAAAGATTGCGAAATACATGACGGTTTTAAACGGATTCTGTGATATACTTAAAGAAAATATAATATTTTTCAGATGACAAAAACAGGCCGGACGGAACCGTTAAATCGGTTTGGATTAAGAAGCCTGAAAAAAGAGGAGAATGAGGGAAAGGGATCATGAAAATAATTGATTTGTGCTGCGGAATCGGAGGAATCAGGAGGGGATTTGAACTGGCCGGAGACTTCGAAAACGTGCTTTCTGCGGAAAAAGATGAATATGCGTGCAGAACGTACCAGCATCTGTTCGGTGATGATCCCAGACACGATGTGACGGATGAAGCATTTAAGGAACTGGTGACGCGGACGGAGTATGACGTGCTGCTTGCGGGGTTTCCGTGCCAGGCATTCAGCAAAGTCGGTCTCCGAAAAGGATTCCGTGATGTCACGAAGGGAACCATATTTTTCGACATAGCGGAAATCATCGACCGTACGATGCCGAAGGTCGTGTTTCTGGAAAACGTGGAAAACCTGGTAAGTCATAACAAAGGAGAGACTTTCAGGATCATCTTAAATACCCTGGAAAATGAGCTGAACTACCATGTCATCGGTGTGGAAAGGGATGAAAAGGGCGAACTGACATTTGATAAAAAGTCTTTCATAAGGAACACGAAGAATTTCGGGCTTCCGCAGAACCGGCCGAGAGTGTACATGGTGGCATTCAGCAGGGATTATTTCGGAAAACATTTGGATGTTTTGCCGAAGGAAACTCCGACCGAAGGACGGAAAGAAATATTCCATTCGGTTTTGGATATTCTGGATACCGAGGTTTCGGAGAGATTTTTCCTTTCATCTGGTCTTCTGGAAACGCTGGAAAAGCATCGGGCCAGACAGAAAAGCAACGGAAACGGATTCGGTTATCGGGTTGTCAATGATACTTCCATTACCAGACCGCTTGCGCATACCATTCTTGCAACCGGAGGTTCCGGCAAGGAAAGAAATCTGATTTATGATCCGGTCAACGGCCGCGATATTGCCGGAACGGATGTGAAGGGAAAGAAGACCCCCATAAACGGAAAATGCATCAGAACCATGACCCCGGAAGAATGGGGACGCCTTCAGGGATTTATCGGCTATGCGTTTCTTGACGGGAACGGGAAGGAGACTTTTTCATTCCCGGAAAAAATGTCGAATCAGCAGAAATTCAAGCAGTTCGGCAATTCCGTTTCGATACCTCTCATTGAGGAGATGGCGCTGTTCATAAAAGACTGTGTGACACGGATGGAAGCGGAATTTTCGGAAGAGGAAAGGGAGCATTATAAAATTCCCGGGGCACTGCTCAAGGTGCAGAACGATATTCGGAAATTGCTGAAGAATGAGAAGTCGAAGACGGTTGAAAAATGCTGTCGGCTTGTTTCGGAAATCGGACTAAGCAACGGTTTTCGTGCGGAGGACATCGGAACGGCGCTCGGACAGTCCAACGTCACCGCCTATAATTACCTGCACAGGCTGGAGCGTGCAAAATGCGTGGAATTTGACAGTGACGGCTATAAACTGAGGGCGGAAAAGAAAAAATTTTCGGCTGAAATGTAACGCGAAAGGAGGGAGTCCGGTGGAAGTTGAGTATCTGAAAAAGATCATGAAAAAATGCGACGTTTATTTTGAGGATCAGCTCATTTCCGGAGAACTGCTCCTGCAGTCGTTCATGGATTTTCTGGTTGATGAAGCCGGAAGGGCGGAAAACAACGGAAGCATCGTGTTGCATCTGGCTTCACCGTGTTTTGACGCAATTGCGGTTGCATGGGCGGCCCTGACCGTAATAGCCGGGAATGAAAAGGATGTTGAATCCATCATCAGGAACCTCAGACCAGGGGATAAAGTTCTTTATGATCGTAAAAGAGCGGAATTTATCGGTCTGAATACGGATGAGGACGGTGTGGAACGGGTAAATATCTGTTACGGAGGCGGTACGGCAAGGATAGGAAGAAAAAGCTGGGCGCGCATCACGCCGTATTACGGTCAGTCGGAGCGTTATGACGGGCGCGGAATCCGACGCGGGAACCGTGTCCGGGAAGAATTCCTGGCGACGCTGCTTGAATGCGATAAAAAGGACATCCCTTCTGTGACGGATGCTTCCGTTATCATCGTCATGGACCGTCAGCGGGCAAACCGCTGCATGGACGGTCTGGTTCTGCAGGCGGGAAATCTGAAAATACGTCTTCAGGATCTGGTGACCGCATCGTATTTTACGGAAGGAAACGAGTATCCGTACGGCGGCATGGATCTGTCCTGTGCGGAAGAACTGATAAAGGAATACGGAGAAGCGGGAGTGTTTGCCTGCACGAAGGATTTCCTTCTGGAGCATACCCTGCCTCCGGTAAACGGAAATGATTTGACCGTCGAACTGCAACGTCAGGCGGATGCGGTGATGGATCGTGAAATTCATAAGATGATTCTGCACGGTGAAACGGACTGGAAGGCATACCGGGATTTCAAAAAAGCCGTCGGATATGTCAGAATGGATGAACTGGACGAGGATGAAAGAGCGTACATAATTCCCAATGCATATTCTCTCATGAACCTGTTCATGACGGCACCGTTTTCCGTCAGGGAAATGGAGGATGCCGTTAAGGAAGAAAAAATCCGCCGGGAAGTGGGGCAGCCGCATGTCCGCCTGGAAGAACTGGAAGAAAAACTGAAGGCATTGCCGGCCAACCTGACACAAGCCGCGGGGAAAATTGCGGACTCACTGGAGACCGCATACTATGCGGGATACGACGATTCACCGAAACGCCGTTTCCTGAAGGAATATATTCAAGAAAATCACGGACACTGGATTGCCGTGGTGGTTCCGAAGGCGTATTATGCCGACATCATATGGAATTATGTACTGCCCGAACTTGACCCGGAAACATCCGGTATTGAAATCGTGACGATGGCCCGTTTTGACGGAACCCATGCATATGACCGCATTCTGGTTGTCGGGAATCTGAACGGAAAACATTTTGACATTTTCCGCTGTATGTCATCTGCGGAAATTACGGTGCTTCTGTACGAGGCGGAAGCCGTCATGTTCCACGCAAGGGAGAAACGGAGCCGCGTGACGGAGCGGCTGTTTAATGAACGTCAGTGCACGGCTGATGACGGTAATGATGAAATCGAAGAAAATGTTTCCGTCACGGATGTGAATGAAATCGAGAATGTGGATGAGAAAATTGCATCCTACACGGAAGAAATCGTCACGAAAAAGTTCGATGCAGCCTTGCGCCAGGAAGGAGAGAACAACACGGTTCCACCCGTGGATATTTCCGTGCTTGTTCGGTTTGAGGACGGGGAAGGAGCCATGCTTTCCAAACATTATGAAGCATACGTACTGAACGATGAAAAGGGAGAAGCCGAAAAGAAAAAGGCGGATGATCTGAAAACCGGGGATCGGATGATATTCCTTAACCGTGATGAAGACACTCGGGATATCGTCGATTACATTTTAAAGGAACTGATTGACGGTAATCGGATCAGCGAAGGAAACATGAGGGATTATGAAATGTCCCGCAGATGGAAAAATGATCTGCTGGAACATATGGAAAGGACCGGTCATTCGCCAAAGAAAATTGCGGAAGAAATGAAAGGAAACGGTGTACGGGTTCAGAAAAACACCGTAATGAACTGGATCGATGAGGATGCGCACACCGTGGCTCCGCAGTCAGTGGAATCACTGGAGCAGATTGCTTATTTGACGAATGATTTGGATATGTTCGACCATGCGGCCGAGTATTTTGAAGCATGTAAAAGAATCAGAAGATTGCGGAAAGACATTCTGAAGGAACTGGGCGCAGCCATCATTAAATTCCTGGAAGGGCAGAAGGCGCCCGAGGGAATAATTCCGCCTGAGATTCGTGAACGCCTTGGAACCCTTGCGGCGGTTCTCAGAATAGAAACGATAATAAAGGATAACAGATCGGTGCCGGCTTACATGACAAACCGGCCATTGGATCTTGACGGGGGATTGTAAACATGGGATTTAAGTCTGAAATGATTAAGGCCAGGGACGAATTCATCGCCCTGGTAAAAGCGGAACTTCTCGGTCCCGGATCGGAAGTATCCGTCCCGGATGCGGAACATGAACTGATCACGACCGTTCCGGAAAAAAGGTATTCCATCGGAATTCTTTTTCCGAAGGAAAACAAAATGCAGGCGGACGGGAACGACGTGGACCGCGCCGTCCCGGAAGACGAAAAGAAAGACGCGGAACAGGCTGAAACAGTTGACTTTGATGCGTCCGATTATATCGGTAAGGACATCACGGTAGCGGAAAAGGATAAAAAAACAGAAGACGAGATCGATGATGACCCGGATTCGGAAGACAATCTGGATGAGGAAGTCAGTCTGGCGGCCCAGAACATGCCGTCCTCTTTCGGAATCACGTTTTTTGTCCGGGGAAATACCGACCGTGTCAGGATATCCTTAAAGTACGGCACGTACAGGGATGCTCGCATGGAGGACTGCAGGATTCCGTTTACGCCCGCAAAAGCGGGAGAATGGACCGCCCCGGAAGAATTTGACCGCTACGTCAGATATGATAAGGAAGAAAAGACCCTGAGACTGATTAACGGAATTAACCGGAAAACGGTCCGTCAGCTGAGAGAACGGGATCTGCTGGATACGGATGAGGATCAGCTCATAGATCATCTGTATAAACTCGCCGACCAGCTTCAGAACGGTTACGTCAGGGAACCGCGTGAAATGAATAATTACGAGATTGTGTTCGGTGAAGGGGATTACGTAAATGAATCGCACATTCCGGATCACGGTCTTGTGGAAATCACGGCTCTCAGGAGGAAAATGGAAAACGGAACCACGGCCCTGACGATCATGGTGGTCAATGCCAAAACGGAACGGCCGCAGAGCAGCAACTGTATTTTCCAACCGGAGCTTCGGGTGGATTCGGAAAATAATGGTTTTTCGTTTGTGCAGTATTCTGGAACCACAAATTTCGATCTTCTTGATGCGGAAGAACAATCCCTGGAACTCCAGTACAGAAACAAGCATGTATACGGAACCGGACTCGGAACGGCAGTCAACTGGAAAATCGATGATAGCGGAACGGGATTCATATGCAATGACTTCTTCCCGGAGTTTGAAGTTCCATCCATGGATTTCGCGCTTCCGGATGATTGCGGGGTCAACGGCCGGACACTGTCCATGAAATATCTTTCCGATCTGGACACCACGGAAAAGGGTGTGAAAATCCATGATCTGAAAACTCTGGTCGATGCATATTCCGCATGGATCGATGATCTGGTTGCTCGTTCGCATGCACTGGAACCGCGTTTTGCAAAGGCTGCGGACAGGAACCTGAAAGGTTGTCGGGAAGCGTGTGAACGCATGCGGAACGGAATCCGCATTCTTGAAAAAGACGACATGGCTTGGGATGCGTTTCAGCTTGCAAATCGTGCCATGTTCATGCAACGTGTTCAGCTTGCGGTCCAAAGGGAATATCCGGCATCGTATCCGGATGAAAAAGTCCTGTCGGATGTTTTGAGGAACATGGATTACAGAACGGCAGATGAAATCTTTTCAAAGGATCGGTATGCCTGGAGACCGTTCCAGCTTGCGTTCATGCTTCTGGACATGACCTCGGTGACTGATGACGCCAGCGCCGACCGTTCCCTGGTGGATCTGATCTGGTTTCCGACCGGAGGCGGAAAAACGGAAGCATACCTGGGCCTGACCGCAATGACCATTTTTTACCGACGTTTCCGGTATCCAGGACAGGACGGAGGAACAACCGTCATCATGCGGTATACGCTCAGACTGCTTGCGGCGCAGCAGTTTACGAGAGCCTCGACGCTTATATGTGCCTGCGAACTGATCCGTAAGGACTGCGAATCAAGAAACTCCGTGTACGGGCATTACGCGCTCGGAACGGTTCCTATCACCATAGGACTGTGGATCGGAGGGGAGCACACGCCGAACACTGATGACGGGGCAAAAAAGAATTTGGAAAAACTTCGCAAGGCAACCTCCTACAATCTGGAATATGCCAAGGACACATACAATAAGTTCCAGGTCCTGAAGTGCCCGTGGTGCGGAACCCGCATGACGCCGGAAAGAGACGGGAATAAAAAGATCCGCGGAGCTTTCGGCTACAAGATGCACGGAGGGAATCACTTTGCCCTTTATTGCACGAGGCAGGCATGCCCGTTCGGGAACCGTCTTCCAGTTCAGGTGGTGGACGAGGAACTGTACAACGAACCGCCGACGCTCCTTTTCGGAACGGTGGATAAATTCGCGATGCTTCCGTGGGAGAACCGGATCGAAAATTTCTTTGCGCTTAATTCCAGGAACCGGGCACCGGAGCTTATCATACAGGATGAGCTTCATCTGATTTCCGGTCCGCTCGGAACCATGGTCGGTCTGTACGAGAGCGCTGTGGATGCCCTTTGCCGCAGAAAAGGAAACGTGACGAAAATCGTGGCGTCAACGGCGACGATACGCCGGGCGGTGGAACAGTGCGCCGCTCTTTACGACCGGGATGTCAGCCAATTCCCCCATCCGGCATTGGATGCGGAGGACTCTTTCTTCGCAAGGGAAAAGAAGATTGATTACGGTAAGGAAAATTTCGGAAGAAAATACGTGGGACTTATGCCATCGGGCAAGACCAAGGCAATGATGGAAATCCGCTCCATGGCCGCGATGCTGCAGAAAGCGAAGGACATGAATGCCAGTGACGAGGTAAGGGACAAACTGTGGACGCTCACCGCTTATTTCAACAGTCTGAAGGATCTTGGCAAGGCGGCCACCATGGTGGATGATGATGTCAAAGACTTCATGAAGCGAATGTGTTACCGTTTGAAATCAAACGCGGAAGTGAGAAAAATCGGAACCGCGGACGAACTGACCAGCCGTGTTTCCACCACCCAGCTGAACCAGACACTGGACAAACTGGAAAAGAATAAGTATTCAACGGAAAACATGAAGAACCACCTGCCGCCGTATCCGTGCAATGTCTTACTGGCAACGAACATGATCTCCGTCGGAATTGACGTGGCGAGGCTGAACGTGATGCTTCTGGTGGGACAGCCGAAACTCACCAGTGAATACATTCAGGCATCCAGCCGTGTCGGTCGTGAATATCCGGGCGTGGCGTTTGCCATGTATGACGGAGGAAAAAGTCGCGACAGGTCCCATTACGAGCAGTTCAGACCGTATCACGAATCCTTCTACCGTCATGTGGAACCGACGGGTGCCACCCCGTTTTCGGCGCCGGCACGGAAAAGGGCGCTTCACGCGGTCCTGATTGCCTACATAAGGCTTTCGGCAGGCGGGCTGTCCGGTGAAACCGATGCAATAAAGTTCCGTGTGGAAGACAACAAAAATACGGTTGATGACATCGTCGGATACATGGTAAACCGTTGCGTTGATGTCAACCGCCGCATCAATCCTCACATGAAGGACGACTCCGCCGACCTTAAAAGGGAAATGGAGGACATTCTGGAAAAATGGGACGATCTGGCGAGAGATGCGGGGAAGATTTTCTGCTATGGCAGAAAGTTCATGGTGAAAAATCCGGATGCTTCGGGGGAACGCCTGATGAAAGTATTCGGAACCTTCCGGGAGGATCCGGCATTCGAAACCATGACATCCATGAGAAACGTTGACGTGATGGTGCCGGGCTCCATCATCGAATGGAAGGAGGACGATCAGGATGACAGGTAAAAACATTGAAAAAATCAGACTGAACGCAACATCCCATGCTGTGCGTGCATCCCAGGCTGTGTTGCAGTACGGTGTCGGTGCAATGGTTGATTTCCCTTCCCAGACACTCATGACGGCGGCACCGGAATACTGGAACGATCAGATCGTGCGCATTCACGATGAACGTCTGGAAAAATCACTGGGGGTACGGTATTTCGGAATGCCGGCAGGCGGCAAAAACCGGGACGGAATCGCATATGCCAGGTTCCCGGAATGGTACTTCTGCCCGAAATGCCGCCGCTTCCAGCCCCTTTCGAAATGGATTGCCGAATTTGACAAAAAGGCGAAGGAGCAGGAAAAAACAAACAACCGGAACATGAGCCGCAGGCTTTACTGTCCGAAGGATCGCGTTGAACTCGTCGTGGCAAGAATCGTGACGGTATGCGAGCGGGGACACATCAATGATTTTCCGTGGGTGAAATGGACGCACGCCAAGAGTTTCGGAAGCCCGAAACCGGTTTGTGCGAACCCGCAGCTTACGTTCACGACAAGCCCAGTCGCATCGGAAGGACTGGAAGGTCTCAGTCTGAAATGCACCACCTGCAATGCATCGGCCACGTTGAAGGATGCTTTCAATGACGGATTATTCGGACTGCTGGATGAGAAAACGGAAAACAAATATGATTTCACGTGCGAAGGAAGACATCCGTGGAAAAACCAGACGGATGCGTGCCCGTGCTATCCGAAGGTACTGCAGAGGGGAAGTTCTTCCGTGTATTTCCCGGTAACGGCAAGTTCCCTCGTCATTCCGCCGTTTTCGGATATCATCAACAGCCGCATCGAAGACAGCGCCTTGTATGAAGAGTTCAGGAACACAATCAAGGCGGCCATGGACATGAAGAACAGCATGAACCTGCCGGAAGAACAGACGAGTGTTTTCATACAGAACAAGATTGATGAATATGCGGAAAAGATTGCGGATAACATCGGATGCAGACGGGAACAGGTGCGTGAAATTCTTGGCAGGCGGATGTCTGCAGACGACGAGATTAATTACGATACGGGCAGCATCGAATACAGGGCCGCGGAATTCGAAGCCCTTTCCGGGCGCGCCTCTGTCACGGGAACGGACTACGATGATTTCAAGCGTGTCGGAACCGACATAAAAACGTACGGCATTCCGTTTGTAAAAAGCATTTCTTTGATTGAAAAAATCCGCGAAGTGCAGGTGATGCTCGGGTTTTCAAGAATCAGCCCTTTTTCTGCATCCATGATAGCGGATGGAGAGTCAAATTCCAAGTTTGTTTCCGTGAAAAAAGCGGAAGATGACTGGTATCCGGGCTACAACGTGTACGGTGAGGGTATTTTCATCGAATTTGACGAGGATGCAATCAACAAGTGGAGAAGCGGAAACGCAGCACTGGAAAAGCGCGTGAAAATGCTACAGGAAAACTATGACAAATCATTCATCGGCAGCCAGCACAAACGGGATATTTCCGGGAAATTCCTGCTTCTTCATACCGTTTCGCATCTGCTGATTAAGCAATTGAGTTTTGAATGCGGATACAACGTGTCCTCACTGAAGGAAAGAATCTACTGCGGTGAAGCCGCGGACGGAAAGGAAATGGCCGGAATCCTGATTTACACGGCAAGCGGAGATTCGGAGGGCACCCTCGGCGGACTTGTGCGTCAGGGAAAATGCGACACGTTCCCGCACATATACAGAAAGGCAATCGAATCGGCCGTCATCTGTTCCAATGACCCGGTATGTTCCCTCAGCAACGGCCAGGGAAGGGATTCTCTGAACCTTGCGGCATGTTATTCCTGTTGCCTTCTCCCGGAAACCTGCTGTGAGGAATTCAACGTTTTTCTGGATCGCGGAGTGGTTGCCGGAACATACGGCAATAAAAGACTCGGTTTTTTCCATGAACAGTTATACGGAAATGACGGGTGGAAACACGTGACTGGAGCCCCAGAAGGGAAGACGGTGGAAAACGAACGGAAGGATGAATGCGTGTTCATCACTGCGGGAACGGACATGCGCGGTGAAAGCTGGAAAACGGTGGTTTCCGACATTGCACAGTTTTCGGAAACCGACGGAGAACGGAATTTCGCCGAATGGCTTGAAAGCAGCGGCGTGCTTGCCGGGAAACAGATGCCGCTTCGGGACGTGAAATTCAGCGTGCCCGGGAACTCCGGTACCTGGGAATGTGATTATTACTGGCAGGATTCGGAAATCATGTATTTTGCTTCCGGTCAGGAAAAAGCCATGGAAATCGCAGCGGCCAGCGGAATGAAGTGCATTTACGGACCGGACGGACCTAATGAAAACAATCAGGGGAAAATCAGGGGGATGAAATAAGATGGCCGTAATGATTCCGGAAATACCGAACCCGTTTCAGACAGGAAGTCTTGAAGACGTGATGTTCGAGGCGTTAAGGAAACTGCCGGATTCCTGCATGGTTTTCCATTCCTTCCGACTTACGGAAGTGAAGGACGGGATTCTGAATGAAAGCGAGACGGATTTTATCATTTTCGACAGGGAGAGGGGAATCCTGTGCCTGGAAGCGAAAGCGGGGGCGGTTTCCTTCCGTGACGGCCGATGGATGTACGGAAACGGAGCACCGATGCGTTCGGGAGGTCCGTTCCGGCAGGCGTCGGCAAATAAATGGAAACTGATGGAACTGATCGGAAATAGCCGTCTCGGCTTTCTGACGGAAAAAATCAAATTTCTGCACGGGGTATGGTTCCCATCCCTTTCTGATGCCCGGATTGATGCGATTGACATGCCGCCGGAAGCGGACAGGGAAATTACGCTGGGCAGTGAAGCACTTGCCAATCCCACACCGTATATTGACCGCCTGTTTGCACTGGAGGTCCCTGCCGGTATAGTCACCGATGTTTCGGACGTGGATTTCCGTGCCCTGGTCCGTGAGATTCTCTGCCCGGAATTCAACATATTTCCTCCGCCCGGATTCGACATTGACCTGAAACACGCCGTGTTCCACAGAATGCTGGGCGAACAGAGCGGAATTCTGAATTTCCTCACGGAGCAGAGAAGTGCGGTCATAAACGGCGCCGCCGGAACGGGGAAAACCATGATAGCCGTTGAAAAAGCCGTGCGTCATGCCGCGGACGGAGAAAGGGTTCTTTTTCTCTGTTACAATTCGGAACTGAAAAAGTTCCTTACGCTTCATTATGAAAATCCGCTTATTGACTTCATGACCCTGGACGGATACGCGTGCAGGCTTTGCGGCGTTCCGTTTTCGGATTATGGGCGGGCGGAGCGGAAATTTAAGGATTTTGCGGCATACGGCAGTTTACCGTATGATCATGTCATCGTGGACGAGGGACAGGACTTCGGACGTGACTCAATGGAGAATGCGGGACTGCTTCAGTTGCTGCACGACGCCGTGATGGCCCGTCCGGATTCAAAATCATCCTTTTACGTGTTTTACGACAGACTCCAGACGGTGCAGTCCAATCAGGTTCCGTGGCTCATACGGAATGCGGAATGCCGCCTTGTCCTGC
>UMHT01062694.1_pt1 | contig 13082 bp, 8 predicted proteins | sample 1965601 | NCBI WGS metagenome assembly UMHT01 (sample SAMEA4836105, study PRJEB28245) | human gut metagenome | biome: gut microbiome; material: fecal sample | place: Denmark | collected 2008 | reverse complement strand
ACTCTAATTCGCCGTGGTGCGCAAGGATGCAGTGCTTTAACTCCGCCGCTGTCTTTGCCGGGAATCCCGGAATCTCCTTAATACGGTCTGCAACCATCATCGTGCCGATCACGATATGACCTAAGAGCTGACCGTCGTCCGTATAATCATTTTCCGGAAATGCGGATAATTCCTGCACTTTTCCGATGTCGTGGAACAGCGCCGCCGTCAGAAGCAGATCGCGGTTCAGCGCCGGATATGACTTCGTGTAGAAATCACAAAGTTTCATAACACTTAACGTATGTTCCAAAAGTCCACCCACAAAACCATGATGCACACTCTTCGCCGCCGAATGGAAGCAGAATTTCTTCACAAATGCCTTATCTTCCAGGAAATAGCTGGATGCCAGCTTTTTCAGGTACGGATTCTGGAAAGACTGCACCAGAGCCGTCAGCTCCTGATACATTATCTTGATATCCTTTGAGCTGACCGGAAGGTAATCGCTTTCCTGATACTCGCCCTCGTCCGCCTTGCGTATGCGCTTGATATTTAACTGGTTGGAACCCTGGAAAACTGTCACATCGCCGTCCACATAGACGTACTGCAGCGGCTCAAAATCATTGATGCCCGGGGAACTTAAATCCCAGATTTTGCAGTCTACCGTGCCTGTTTTATCCTGAAGCAGCACGGAAGCGTACTCTTTTCCGTTTTTCGTCACCGCGTGCTGTTTCGTCTTACATAAATATACGTCCGAGACTCTCATTCCTTCCCGGAACTGTTCAATATATCTCATTCTGCCTATATCCTCCTGAATTTCTATCTGGCGCGCAGAGATACCAAAAATGGAATTTCCGTGTATCCGTCGCGCCCTTTCCGCATCACATTTACCGATACAGACACGCCGCTCGCGGAATTTTCAATCTGCGCCTGGAGATCTTTGAAACTTCCGATCTCCTTTGTGCCAAATTTCACAATAATATCGCCGGGCTGGATGCCAGCGTCATATGCCGGGCTGCCGGAGACTGCCTCCGTCACGTAAACGCCCGCCGGAATGCCGCTCCCCTGCATCGCACGGCTCACATCCTGTCCCAGGATGCCCACATATGCCGCCGAAACGCCATTCGTCAGCCGCTCCAGAATCGGCTTGTAGCTGGAAATGGTGTACGCCGCCGTCCGATCCGTACAGCTCTCGCTGCGGCAGGACTCCGATGTCCAGCCGACCATCTCCCCGGCTGTATTGATTAAAAAGGTACCCGTCTGCGAATTGCTGCTGATATCCGCATACAGGATCCGCGTCAGTCCATCTGTAATCTGCACATTGCGCGCCACGTAGGATACCGTTCCGAACGAAAGCGAATGCACCTGTCCGGACGGACCGCCGATACCTACGAGGACATCGCCTGCCTTGACCGTATATGAATTGGCAAGTGAAAGCACCTGCACCTTTTTCCGCTCTTCTTCCGGCAGATTGCCGGACGGCACCGCCACAACTGCCATTCCGAGCACTTCGTCAATCTGGCGCACTGTACCAGCGATCTTCGTTCCATCCGAAAATCTCACATTGATCGAATCTGCCGCCCGCACCGCATCGGCGTAAGTAAAGATCAGAAATTCTCCATCACTCTCCGCGATGACTGCACCTGCATAATCACCCGTATTTTCCACCGGGTTTCCAAATATATCCGTATCCTGTTTGCCAGAGCTGACCGTCACGATCGACTTATCACCCTGTTCCCCGATTCCACGCAGCACCGACGTCATCGAATTGAAATTGTCTGCGGAAAACTGATAGCTGGAAAGCGCCTCGCTGACCGCCTCATCAATCTCCTGCTCCATTTGTTCCGGCTGCGCTGTCATATCCGCATCTGCACCGTCCGACGGCGAAACAGAGTCCGGATCGTCCTTGGAAAACTCGACTGAGGATGTCTCCTGCATCCCATTTTCCTGAAAACACCGATCCGCAAACGGCTTTACCGCCGCAAACGAAACCGCCGCGACTCCTCCAAATACGGCTGACGCGCATACAAAGAGAGCCACCCGCTTCGCAATCTGTTTTCTGGTCAGCGGCGGCTTCACTATCGTTTCTCTCATGAATTCCCGTTTTTCCTTTTTTTCAAGTTCTTCTGAATCCGGCATTTCACTTTCCCCTTTGCATAACATATCCTAATTATACTTTCCTTCTTAAGGTTATGCAAGAAAAAAGTGCGAATGCTTGGCTAGACGGCGGGGAATGTGATATAATGTGAACACTTGACGAGGTCTTTTCGAGTCTAGTGAGAACTTATACCTGACCACTTAATGAGATCTTTCACGAATTCAGTGGTCACGGTATCATGTGAACACCATTTAAATTAAGAGGATTACCACAACATGAATGAAAAAGCATTAAAAACTCTCGAATATACAAAGATCATCGACCAGCTCACGGAGTACGCCTCCACGGAGATGGGAAAACAGATGTGCCGGGAACTGCAGCCGTCCTGTGATCTGGGGACGATCCGGCAGAGCCAGACGGAGACGACCGATGCCCTGACGCGCGTCCGCATGAAGGGAAGTCTCTCCTTCGGCGGCGTGAAGGATGTGCGTGGTTCCATGAAACGTCTGGAAATCGGAAGTTCCCTGGGGATCCCGGAGCTTCTCGCTGTCAGCTCCCTGCTGACAGTCGCTGCCCGCGCGCAGAGCTACGGACGCCATGAGAAATCCGAAGAATTTCCAGATGATTCCCTTGATGAGCGCTTCCGCGCCCTGGATCCGCTGACGCCGGTCAACAATGAGATCAAGCGCTGCCTGCCATCCGAGGATGAGGTCAGCGATGACGCAAGTCCGGGACTTGCCAAAGTGCGCCGCTCCATGAAGATCGTGGGCGGACGCGTCCATACCCAGTTAAATTCTATTTTAAATTCCAGCCGGACCTATTTACAGGATGCCGTCATCACAATGCGCGACGGGCGCTACTGCCTGCCGGTCAAGGCTGAGTATAAATCCCAGGTCCCAGGCATGGTGCACGACCAGTCCTCGACCGGTTCGACTGTATTTATCGAGCCGCTCGCGATCGTCAAGCTGAACAACGAACTGCGCGAGCTGGAAATCCAGGAAAAACGGGAAATTGAGTTCGTTCTGGCAGCTCTTTCCAGCCAGCTTATGCCTTACACCGACGCGATCCTCTCGGATCTTTCGATTCTGGCAGAGCTCGATTTCATTTTCGCAAAGGCAGCTCTTTCCCGCCACTATAACTGCGTGGAACCGAAATTTAACAACAAACGGTATATCAATATCAAGGACGGACGCCATCCGCTCTTAAATCCGAAACAGGTCGTTCCGATCAACATCTGGGTTGGCGATTCGTTTGACCTTCTGATTGTGACGGGTCCAAACACGGGTGGTAAAACCGTTTCTTTAAAAACCGTCGGACTCTTTACCCTGATGGGACAGTCAGGACTCCATATCCCGGCATTTGAGGGATCCGAGCTGGCTGTTTTTGACAATGTATTTGCCGACATTGGCGATGAGCAGAGCATCGAGCAGAATCTAAGTACATTCTCCGCCCATATGACGAATATCGTTTCGATTTTAAATGAGGCGGACGCCAATTCGCTCTGTCTCTTCGATGAGCTCTGTTCCGGTACCGACCCGACCGAGGGCGCGGCGCTGGCGATTGCGGTTTTAAATTTCCTGCACAACATGACCTGCCGGACGATCGCAACCACGCATTACAGCGAATTAAAAGTCTTTGCGCTGACCGCGCCAGGCGTTGAAAATGCCTGCTGCGAGTTCAACGTCGAGACTCTCCGCCCGACCTACCGCCTGCTCATCGGTATTCCAGGAAAAAGTAATGCATTTGCCATTTCCCGCAAGCTGGGGCTGCCGGATTATATCATCGACGAGGCGAAAAACCAGATGGAGCAGAAGGACGAATCCTTCGAGGATCTGCTTGCCAATCTGGAAAACAGCCGCGTGACCATTGAAAAAGAGCGCGAAGAGATCGCCTCCTATAAACAGGAAATTGAAACGCTGAAGAACCGCCTCCAGCAGAAGGAAGAACGTTTCTCCGAGCAGAAGGAAAAAATGCTTTCCAAAGCCCGCGAGGAAGCTCAGAAGATCCTTCAGGATGCGAAGGATACCGCCGATCAGACGATCCGCAACATCAACAAGCTTGCCAAGTCTTCCGGCGTCAATAAAGAACTGGAAGCCGAGCGAACCAAGCTGCGCGGCAAGATCCAGGATGTAGACAAGAAACTGGCAGTTAAGAAAACCGCCGCACCGAAAAAAGCCGTTTCCGCGAAAAAGCTGCGTCTCGGCGATACCGTGCGCGTTCTCTCGATGAATTTAAAGGGAACCGTCAGCTCCCTGCCGAACGCCAAGGGCGATCTGTATGTACAGATGGGAATTCTGCGCTCCCTCGTCAATATCCGCGATCTGGAAATGGTCGAGGAAGCATCCATCACCGGACCGGGACTTTCCGGCACGCATACGGGCGGTTCCCGCGGCTCCGGAAGCGGAAGCAGCAAGATCAAGATGTCCAAGTCCTTCAGCGTATCGCCGGAGGTCAACCTGATTGGCATGACCGTCGATGAGGCGATCCCGGTACTCGACAAATACCTGGATGATGCCTACCTGGCGCATCTTCCGCAGGTCCGCGTCGTACATGGTCGTGGAACCGGCGCTTTGAAAGCGGGCGTACACCGCCACTTGAAGAAATTAAGCTATGTCAAGGAATACCGGCTTGGCGAGTTTGGCGAAGGCGATACAGGCGTTACAATCGTGACATTTAAATAAGAAATATCCATAACTGTGAAGGTACTGAACAGTTACAAATATCCAAAAAAACAGGAGGAATCAACATGGCTGAAAAGCAGCGCATTCTCATCGTAGATGACGACTACAATATTGCTGAACTAATCTCACTTTACCTGACGAAAGAATGTTTTGAAACGAAAATTGTCGGAGACGGGGAAGAAGCTCTCCGGGTATTTCCCGAATTTCAGCCCAACCTGATTCTCCTGGATCTGATGCTTCCGGGCATCGACGGCTATCAGGTCTGCCGGGAACTGCGAAGCACCTCCCAGGTACCAATCATCATGCTCTCCGCCAAGGGCGAAATCTTTGATAAAGTGCTGGGACTGGAGCTGGGCGCTGACGACTACATGATCAAACCATTCGATTCGAAAGAGCTGGTTGCCAGAGTCAAAGCCGTTCTGCGGCGCTACCAGCCGCCAGTGCAGACGCCTGCATCGTCCGTGACCGAACAGCATGGCAATTTTGTCGAATATCCGGATCTCATCGTCAACCTGACGAACTACTCCGTCATTTACAACGGACACTCGATCGAGCTGCCGCCGAAGGAACTGGAACTGCTCTATTTCCTCGCGTCCTCACCAAACCAGGTATTCACAAGGGAGCAGCTTCTCGACCATATCTGGGGATATGAATACATCGGCGACACGCGGACGGTAGATGTCCATATCAAGCGCCTCCGTGAAAAAATCAAGGGCAACGATAAGTGGGCGCTGACGACCGTCTGGGGGATTGGATATAAATTTGAGGTAAAACGGTAACTGTTAGTAAAGGAACTGAACTGTTGCGCGAAGAGGTAACCGGAGGTTTACCATGAAATCAAACCACTACACACATTCTCTTTATTATAAACTGCTGATCGGCTATCTCATCTTCGGTCTGCTTGGATTCATCACGATCGCGACCATCTCATCTGAGATGACCTACCACCATCTGGTGGAACGCGAATCGGAGGTTCTGTATGACGAGGCGACAATGATTGCCGATCGGTGCAGCAAAGCCTACGAGGGCAAAACCATCAATCTCGACTCGGCATACCCACAGATCGAGGCGGTTTCCGCCTATCTGCAATCGGATATCTGGATCCTGAACCATGAGGGCACCATCGTTGCGGACAGCAGCGACAGCCGTACCGGCATCGCAATCGACGATTTCGACCCGACCGCACAGGGCAACCGGCTCTATTCCATCGGACAGTATTACAATCTGTTTGACAGCAAGGTACTCTCCGTTTCCGCCCCGATCACAGGCAATATGAAGACCTACGGCTACATCGTGATTCATATGCCAATCCAGAACATTGAGGCGGAACAGAACGGATTTCTGAATATTATTTACATAACATCGATCATCCTGTTCTTCCTATCCCTGGTGGTGCTTCTAGTTTTTACAAAAGTGGTCTATTTCCCGCTCAAAAAGATTACGGTCGCAGCCAATGAATATGCAGCCGGAAACCTGGCACACAATATCCCGATTACCACCCACGACGAGATCGGCTATCTCGCCAGCACATTAAACTATATGTCCAGCGAGTTAAATGAAATGGAACAGTACCAGCACAATTTCATCGCGAACGTATCGCACGATTTCCGCTCGCCGCTGACCTCCATCAAGGGCTATCTCGAGGCGATTCTCGACGGCACAATCCCGCAGGAACTCTATCATAAATACCTGCACATCGTCATTTCCGAAACCGAACGCCTCAACAAGCTGACCCAAGGCATGCTGACACTCAACTCCCTGGACAGCAAAGGCTACTTAACCCGGACAAATTTCGATATCAACCGGACGATCAAGGATACCGCCGCAACCTTCGAGGGCACGTGCAACGCGAAAGGCATCACGTTTGACCTGACCTTTGCGGATAGCATCCAGATGGTCTACGCCGATCTCGGAAAAATCCAGCAGGTTCTCTACAACCTGATCGACAACGCGATCAAATTCAGCCACGAGGATTCGATCATTTACATCCAGACCTCCATCCGGTATGAAAAAATCTTCATTTCCGTCAAAGACACCGGCATTGGCATCCCGAAGGACAGCCAGAAGAAAATCTTTGAACGTTTCTACAAGACCGACTTATCGCGCGGAAAAGATAAAAAGGGCACCGGGCTGGGGCTTGCGATTGTCAAAGAGATTATTCAGGCACATGGGGAAAATATTGACGTTGTCAGCACCGAGGGCGTGGGGACGGAATTTATTTTTAGTCTGCCGAAGGCGACGGCGCTATAAAATCTACTATTACTATTCATAAAGGATTCCATAGAATCGAATAATATCGTTGTTTCTACGGAGTCTTTTTTCTTATCTCTTATCTTTTCCGGCACTTTCGCTTCCAAAAGTGCCTACCTGTGAACAGTAGCATCTTTTCTTAACAATAGCTTTAAACTATTTATCCAAAATGACTCTGTAGATGTACCATTATAAAAATGGTATCTCCACAGAGTCACTCAATCAATTTTTGTCCTATTTCACATTTCCATAAATGCCTGCCATTTTTACGCACATCTACAAACTTCTACCGCGCCTCTTCCCCCGGAAAATGCGCGTCGGACCGCTTCAGAATCTCCCGGGCAGTCTTTGTCTTACCCAGACCGCCAAAGGTACAACGCAGTTCCAGCGGCAGCGACAGACCGATCTCATAGATTGCGCCTATCGTCTCATCCAGCGGGATCACCTTGTCATAACCTGCCAGTATCATATTGGCGCTGGCGAGCGCATTGCTTCCGCCCATGATATTTTTGCCGAGACATGGCCATTCAACACGGTTTCCGACCGGATCGCAGGCAAGCCCTGTGATATTCTGAAGCCCTACGGACGCCGCATCCATACAATTTTCGATGGTTCCGCCCATCATCGCCGTGAGTGCCGCCGCTGCCATACCGGAACCGGCACCGCACTCTACCTGGCATCCTGCTACTTCCGCCGAAAACGTCGCTTCCTCTGCGAAAAAGACACCGACCAGACCCGCAACCAGAAGTCCCTGTACTACCGTTTCTCTCGGAAGTGACAGCGCCCGCGCCAGTCCGATGACCGTTCCCGGCAGGCATCCGCAGGAGCCACAGGTCGGTGCTGCTACGATCACGCCCATGGAGCTCTTGCTTTCCATCACCGCCGTGATACAGCGGATGATCTCATTGACAATCGGATCCGGAATCAAGCGTCCTGCCTGCTCGGCTGCTGCCACCTTGCTGACCTGCTCGCCCAGAATACGATCTCGATATTTTGTCCCGGCTAATCCCGTCTCAACCGCCTGTTCCATGACCGACAAGATCTGTTCCATCTGACGGTATACGGCTTCTCTCGACTGACCGCCCCGACAAGCTTCATATTCCAATGCATACTCCCAGGACTCCATCGGATGCTCTTTCGCATAATCAACCAGGGCGGCTGCCGTTGAAAATGGAACCTGACAGGTACTGCTGGAATGCGTCGGAAGCACCGGTTCAAGATAGCACGCCTGGCTGACACCCGCCACATCACGGACGGCTTGGATCACCTCTTTTGTCAGCGGAACAGCTAATTTCCAATTATATAAGATCTGATCATTCTTCTGATCGCTCTGGAAAAATTCAGCATCCGGCAAAAGCGCTTCTATCTTTTCCTCAATTCCCAGTGCCACATCCGCAATTACCAGAAGCTCATAGAAATCTCCGGCTATCTGCACCGAAAATCCTTCATATTTCTGCATCTCGACCATACCGCCGCCGACTGCGATCGCCTCCCAATGCACGACATTTCCATTCTGGTCCCAGACCTCTGCCCGGTAATTGCCCGGATGCTCTGCCCCATAATCAAGGATCCGGTATTCGATCTCCAATCCCCGTTCTTTCGCAATCGCCTCATACTGTGCGACATCCGGCGCATCCAGCTCCATATTCAAAAGCCCGCTGGCAAATCCCATATCCGTTCCGTGTCCCGTATGCGATGCCGCCAGCGCACCATTGACATCAAAATCAACAATCGCTTTTTTCACCGGTGCATCCAGAGATTGCCGGATCATGGAGGCGATCCGCGCCGCCCCTGCCACATGGGAACTGGAAGGTCCGCGCATCACCGGACCGAGTACATCATTGAAGATACTGCAGGGTAGTTTTTCCATGGTTTGTCCTCCTTTTTGTATCAATCATTCCATGTTTTTTATTCATCATTTTTGATTCGTGTTTTTGTAAAGGAAAAGGGAACGTCCAACTTCAACGTCCCCTCTCGTTTCTATCGTCCCATTAAAATAAATGGAATTCTGGATACTACCGGAACATTCGTAATAATCGCTAATGCTGCCAGCATCGCTACCAGGAATGGTACTGCATTTCGAACCGTATCTCCAAATTTACATCTTGCAATATTGGTTGCCGTGTATAAGCAGACACCTACCGGCGGAGTTGCCAGACCGATGGTCAGGTTCAGGCAGACAATCATACCAGTCTGAATCGGATCAACGCCCAGGCTTGCCATCGCCGGTGCCAGAATCGGCGCTACCAGCATGATTGCCGGAGCACTATCCATAAACATACCAACAACCAGAAGAACCAGATTGACCAGTAACAGTTTCACTGCTAAAGAAGTATGAAGACCAACCAGCATATTCGTTACAGAAACTGCCCATCTCTCATTGGAGATAACCCATCCAAACAGATAGCAGCCGCCGACAATCAGCATAACCGTACCACTGTCGATCGCGCTGTCGATAATCGATTTCCAGAGCTCTTTCCAGCCAACGGTCCGGTATACAAATGCCGACAGAATCAGGGAATAGAGAACCGCTGCCGCCGCTGCCTCGGTCGGAGTAAAGAAACCACCCATGATACCGCCAACAACGATGATCGGAAGTCCGATACATGGAAGTGCCTGTCTGGTTGCTTCCCATTTTTCCTTCCAGCTTGTCTTAGGACCTGCTGAAAAATCACGTTTCACTGCAAATACATAGACAACCAGCATCATAATAAGACCCATCAGGATACCCGGTACTACTCCGGCGATAAACATATCGCCAACGGATACCTTCGCTGCCGCACCGTAAATAACGAATGCCAGACTCGGTGGGATAATCGGGCAGCAGCAGGATGCACACGCGGTCAGACCTGCTGTAAACGCCGGATCATACTTTTCATCCTTCATTGCCGGAATCATCAGGCATCCAACTGCCGCCGTACCAGCTACCGCCGAGCCTGAAACTGTACCAAACATCATACATACCAGGATGTCTACCATCGCCAGACCACCCTTGATATGTCCAACGAATGCCTGTGCGAAACGAACCAGACGCATGGTAATACCGCCGTGATTCATAATATTTCCTGCCAGAGCGAAGAATGGAAGACAAAGCATGGTAAAACTATTAATACCATAGATAATTCGCTGCGGAACCAACGCCAGGTTGGCATCACCGGTACTTAAAAGCGCATAGGAGACCGTCGCTACGATCAATACAAAAGCAATCGGAACGCCTAATGCAAGAAACAAGAAAAAGCTTCCAAATAAAATTATACTGCTGAACATATTGACCTCCTACTCTTCATCCCCCGGAAGAGGAATCTTTTTCGCTTCCCCGTAACATATATTTTCAAGAAGCTGCACAAATGTATAATAAATCATAATGAGACCGCTGACCGGAAGAGCTGCATAAAAGAGTGCCAGCGAAACCTTGATCGTCGTTCCCAGATGCGGAATCTGTGCAACTGTATAGTTCCAACCTGAAATTGTAAATAAAACAAGTGCGAATAATAAAATCACATCCGCCAGAACCAGCATAAACTGACGTGTTTTTCCATGGCACAAGTTAATTACCATGTCAACACCGATATGAAGCAGATGACGGCTTGCTACGGCACTGCCAAGCATCGTGGTCCAAACGAAGATATAACAGGAGAACTCCGTTGCCCATGGCATCGTAGTTCCAAACCATCGCAAAATAAACTGGCCGATTACCGCGACACATAAAGCAATTGACGTAACCCCTAATGCAACTCTGGCAACCGTATTGATCACGTCGCCAATCTTGTGAAGTTTTTCAATCAATCCTGCCATTTTTCTCCCCTCTTTGTAAATGTACTCCCGGAAAACAGGCTCCGGGAGTACACGATAGTTCAAAAATTATCGTACTTTATTTCGCTGCGCGAACCATCTCAACCAGACCTTCCCAGGTCGGATGTGCCGCGTACATCTTATCATATACCGGAGCAACTTTTTCTTTCCATGCATCAATATCAGTCGGACGTGTTACGGTATAACCTTTTTCTTCATACTCAGCAATCTTTGCCTCGTCATTTTCCAGGAACCAAGCTCTCTGCTCTTCGCCTGCTTTTACAGCCGACTCTTTCACGAGTTTCTGGTCTTCTTCGCTTAAACCCTCATACCATTTTGAAGAAGCAACAATGATACCGCTGGAATAGTAATGATGAATATCGCAGATATTATTAACAACCTCGATATAACCATCTGCTACCGCATATAATGCACTATTGTCTGTTCCATCTACAACGCCATTCTGAAGTCCTGTGAACTGCTCGCCAGATGCCAATGCAACCGGTGTAGCACCAAGTGCTTCGTAGGTTGCCACGCAAACTTCATTCTGCATGGTTCTCATACGAACGCCCTTCATATCATCTACGGTATTAATTGTCTTATCTTTAGTCAGGATATTTCTCCAGCCATCCTCATGGAAACCAAGTCCTGTAATTCCATCAACCGCGCTTAACTGCTCCAGAAGGGAATTGCCAAATTCTCCCTCCAATGCTTTATTGACATTATCCTCATCCTCAAACAGGAATGGAAGCTCAAAAATGCCTAAATCTGGTACAAATCCGCCCAGTGCACCAGTTCCTACCCAGCCGATTTCCAGGTTATTATTCTGAACCATCTCAACACACTCAACCTCGTCGGTTGTCATATCGCCTGCATAAACCTCTACTTTAATCCGTCCGTTGCTGCCCTCCTCGACCAGCTTTTTAAAAGCATTCGCACCGTAATCATACGGAGAACCGGTTCCACATACATGTGCTACACGGATCGTCATCTCCGCTCCGGAAGTATCTACGCTGGAACCACTATTTGCTGCTTCGGTTCCGGCTGCAGATGCGGATGAAGAAGAATTTCCGCCTGAACACCCCGCCATTGCCATCGCTCCGATTACCAATGCCATCGTACCGCAAAGCCATCTCTTTTTCATAAAGTATCCTCCTTTATACTGTTTTTATGTGAACTCCCGAGGTACTTCTTTCCCTCAGAAGTACCTCCCTGTACCTTTAAACTTTTATTTTGTGTCTATCGATTTAGCCTAATAAGAAACCTTCCGGGAATGGATCGTCCGGATCGAATAACCATGTACTCTCTCCCATCACAAACGCCCGTCCGCTGATCTCCGGTACTACTGCCGGAATTCCTGCCACCTCTGTCTCTTCAACGATATGGCAGTGGAATAAACTTCCAATCAGGCTCTCATGCACAAACGACTGTCCGACTGCCAGCTTTCCTTCCGCATGAAGAAGTGCCATCTTCGCTGATGTACCGGTTCCGCAAGGGCTTCGGTCAATCGCTGCCGGGGGAATGACAACTGCATTTTTTACATCCGAAACCCCTTCTGTACCCGGTTCGAAAAATTCCACATGCGTTACCTGGTTCATGATTTCCAGATACGGATGCTTGACTGTTACCTGCTCATTGATAAACTTTTTAAGATAATTTCCTTTTTCGACAATCTCTTTTGCATTTTCTTTATCCAGCTTTAAGCCCATTGCCGATGCCGGTACTAACGCAAATACATTTCCACCGTATGCGATGTCTAACGGAATCTCACCATATCCAGGAACCTGTACCTTTACATTCCGATTCATCACAAATGCCGGGGCATTTTTAAAGGATACCCGCACCGCCTTACCATCTTTCACCTCAATTTTCACTTTTACCAGTCCAGATGGTGTATCTAAGGTCGCATATGTATACGGTTCCTCCGCTTTTAAGAGTCCGCTTTCAATCAGTGCCGTTGAAACTCCGATCGTATCATGTCCGCACATCGGCATCCAGTTTCCAACCTCGTAATATAAAACACCAAAATCTGCCTCCGGATTGCACGGCTTGGTAACAATCGTTCCGGACATTACGTCATTTCCACGCGGTTCAAAACAAATTGCTTTTCTCATCCAGTCCTGTTCCTGCATCATATAGAGCATCTTTTCTTCCATCGTATTCCCCGGAATTTCTGGAAATCCCGATAAAATGGTTCGGGTTGGCTCTCCCTCTGTATGTGTCTCGATACAGGTTACTGCCTTTCTCCCCTTAATCTCCTGCAAACAAAATTCATTCTTTTTTCC
>UMHT01065661.1_pt1 | contig 13201 bp, 10 predicted proteins | sample 1965601 | NCBI WGS metagenome assembly UMHT01 (sample SAMEA4836105, study PRJEB28245) | human gut metagenome | biome: gut microbiome; material: fecal sample | place: Denmark | collected 2008 | reverse complement strand
ACAAAACAGTCCCGGCTTGATGCAATTTGCCACTCACAAAACTCCACCCCCCTTAGCCGGGGAACTCATAGCCCAACAAATCATCATTTTGACAAACGATTTTCCATTCTGTGACAGAAAAATGAAAGGAAACCTTGGAAACCGCATAGAAAATTTCGTAATTTTTCGGGACAAATCCTCCATATTATAGTATAATGGCGGTACTAAAGTAATATAAACGAAAAATACACTGGAAAAGGAGAACAATCTATGATGAATCCGGCTTCAATTATGAAAATCATGAATGCAAAAAATAAATTCACGGCAAACCATCCGAAATTCGCCGCATTTTTAAATGCAGTATTTTCGACCGGCATCACGGAAGGAACCATTATTGAGATTACCGTGACAAAGCCCGGAGCAGAACCGATCACAACAAATATGAAAGTGCAGCAGTCGGATCTTGATCTGTTGCAGGAATTACAGGAAATTGCAAAAATGTAAAAAGAAAAGGAGAAATATATGTTAGGGAAAAAACTTTCTTATCAGATCAATGGCAGTACAGTAGAGTTTGAATTTGAACATGGAACGGCATATGTCACAGCAGTTACGGATACGATCATGAATGTATTTGTTCCGTATCAGTCAAAAGATCACCGCTCAAAGGCAATCGAAGGAGATAAAAGACAGAATGTTTCCGTAAAAGTCTCTGAGGAGAACGGAGCAGTACAGATTAAAACCGATAAACTGACAGCAGAAGTACATGATGATTTTCACATTGATTTTTATAAAGAAGACGGTACACTTTTATGCGAAGATTTCAGGGGAGAGCGAAAGAAAAAAGCAAGATTAAGTGATGAAGCACTTGCTACTTTAGAATCTGAGGGACATGCTGTCTCTGCAGATGGTGAAAAAGAAGATCCTGTCATGGTCATAAAGAAGATGGACGGAGATGAAAAATTCTATGGGCTTGGAGATAAGACAGGCGTTTTAAATAAAAGAAACTATGAATATGAAAACTGGAATTCTGATCTTCCGCAGGCGCACACGGACGATTTTAAGGCATTGTATAAATCAATTCCATTCCTGATCACGTTAAAAAAGACAGGTGTATTTGGAATGTTTTTTGACAATACCTACAGATCCCATGTTAATCTCGGAAAAGAGAATGATGCATACTATTATTACAGTGCAGAGAACGGAAATCTCGATTACTATTTTATTTCCGGAGAGAAAATGACGGATATCGTGGAAGGTTATACCTATCTGACCGGCAGGACACCATTGCCGCAGTTGTGGACATTAGGACATCATCAGTCGAGATGGGGATATCTGTCCGCCGAGGATATCAGACGTGTGGCGCATAAATACAGAGAACTACAGATACCGTGCGATACGATTCATTTTGATATCGATTATATGGATGGTTATCGCGTATTTACCTGGAATGAAAAGGATTTTGGAGCACCGGGAGGAATCATAAAAGAAATTGCAGAGGATGGTTTTAAGGTTGTCTGCATCATCGATCCGGGTGTGAAATTAGATCCGGGATATGCAAAATATGATGAGGGAATTGCGAATGATTATTTTGCAAAAACACCGGAAGGTGAAGTATACGTTAATGAAGTGTGGCCGGGAGAGGCTGTGTATCCTGATTTTGGAAAACCGGATGTCAGAAAATGGTGGGCGGACAATCAGAAGTTTTTAGTTGATCTTGGTGTACGTGGAACATGGAATGATATGAACGAGCCTGCAAGTTTCCGTGGAGAACTTCCACAGGATGTAGTATTCACGGATGAGGATCAAAAAACGGATCATGCAGCAATGCATAACGTTTATGGTCATCTGATGTCAAAGGCTACCTACGAGGGATTAAAGGAAAATGATAAAAGAAGACCGTTTGTCATCACAAGAGCATGTTATGCAGGAACGCAGAAATACTCTACGGTATGGACAGGAGATAACCAGAGCCTCTGGGCACATCTTAGAATGGCAGTCCCACAACTCTGCAATCTCGGTATGAGTGGAATTGCATTTGCAGGAACAGACGTCGGCGGATTCGGAGCAGACTGTACACCGGAACTGATGTGCCGCTGGGTTCAGGTTGGTGCATTTTCACCACTGTTCCGTAACCATTCTTCCGTGGGAAGTACATACCAGGAGCCATGGCAGTTTGATGAGAAAACGCTTCGCATTTACCGCAAATTTGTAGAATTAAGATATCAGCTGCTTCCGTATCTGTATGATCTGTTCCACGAGTGTGAACTGACGGGACTGCCGGTTATGCGTCCGCTGGTTCTGCATTATGAAAATGATCCGGAAACATGGAACTTAAACGGTGAATTTTTAGTAGGAGAGAATCTTCTTGTTGCACCTGTTTTAGAGCAGGGAGAGACAAAGAAGATCGTATATCTTCCGGAAGGTACCTGGTATGATTATGAGACAAAGAAACCATATCAGGGAAAACAGTATTACATGGTGGATGCACCGCTTGATACCTGTCCGATGTTCGTGAAAGAGGGAGGAATGATTCCGACTTATGAACTGGCACAGTATGTTGGTGAAAAGCCGTATGATACCTTGAAAATGCGCATATATCCGGGAGATGGAACATACCTGCATTACCAGGATAACGGAGAGGATTTTGCTTATCGTGATGGTGCTTATAATGAGTACATGTTTACGCATAAGGGAAATGAAAAAGAGGCATCCGTACAGATGAACAAAGAAGGTTACACAAAATACAAAAATATTCTTTTTGAGTAGGATTTATGGTATGGCTGATGACACAAAAATATTCCTTAAGCATATGATATAGAGATGTTAGTGACAGGAGTAATGTGTGGACTATAATCAGGAACAGTTTTTCCGTATGCAGATGGATGTACCCAAAATGCCATTTTACATGAGTTATCCGATGCAGAATCTGTATCTTACGGAAATGGAATATGAAAAAGATATGGAACGCATGAAAGAGCTTTATCCGAAAGAGGTAAAGACGATCCTTTCTTACGTGGAAGATGAGTGCGATAAAATGGAGTATGAGGGAAGCCTGATGTTTGACGAATATCCGGATCGTCTGATGTTAGAGCAGGTGGCAGAGCGGATTTACCGTAAGGTGGCAGGAGAAGAAAATAATGTTGAGGCAGAACAGTACTGGGGTGGAATGAATCCACCGCCGGGACCGGGAATGCCACCACCGCCGCCACCAGGACCGGGGATGCCGCCTCCACCGCCCAGAGGACATGATGATATGAGGAGTCTGATCGGGGTATTATTAAATAACGAGATGTATAAACGGCGCTGCAGACACAGAAGATGCAGACGCTGGTGGTAAAATAGCTGATGCAGGAAAAAGGGCAGGTACCTCGATGTGAGGTGCCCTTTTTTTGTGTAATAGGAAAATTCGTTGAAAGTGCCTATTACATAAAAAGCCCTCCGGGCAGGATTCTTTCTTACTTGATATCTTAAATTTTCTAAAAGAATCGGCAATAGGCATTGCGGATTTGAAAAAAAATGCATACAATATAGCTATCGCTTTTTTTGCGGTTTAACAGAGAAAATATATTTCATTCACATAGAGCAAGGAGATAATATCGTGCAGAAAGGTGCAATTAAGGCAGTCGTACTGACCGTCATTTTTTTTGTGGCGGTCGGAATATTTAGTATGATGACAAATCATGTCAATGAAGATCTGACAACAGAAATGAAAAATGCTACGTTACCGGTTATTTCATTAGAGAGCAGCGAACAGGAAATCAATGAATTACATGGATATCGTACAAAAATGAATGCCGCAAGCATGCGCGATACGATCACGCCGATCGGAAAAGACAGAAAACTCCCGGTTACAATTCAGACGTATGAGACGAGTATAGATGCTATATCTTATGAAATACGGAGTCTTGATGGGGAGAGACTGATCGCTAATGCAGATGTCAGTTCCTACGATGAAAAAAAAGGTATGATCAGAGCGGAACTGGAAATTCAGAATCTTCTTCAGGAGGGGGAAGAATATTTACTGCTCATTAATTTAGAGAGCGGGAATGATGTGATCTATTATTATACAAGAATCGTGGAGATGCAGAATGCGCATATAGATGAATCCCTGAAATTTGTTAAGGAGTTTCATAATACCACATTTAATAGTGAAACGTCGGGAACGTTGTCAACGTACATGGAAAAAACGACCGGGGATAATACCACCTTACAGTTTGTTTCGTTAAATTCTTCGTTGAAACAGCTTGCCTGGGCAGATTTTAACGGAGAGCAGTTAACGACACCAGTGCCATCGATAAAAGAGATCACAGATACTTATAATGTGATCGTGCTGGATTATGTTGTAACGAGTATCGGGGAGGACGGCGAGAGCGAATATTATAATGTAGAAGAATATTATCGTGTGCGTTATACGAGCAGCCGTATGTATCTGCTTAATTTTGAACGCCGTATGAATCAGATCTTCCGTGGGGAAAATGCCAACTTTTTTGATAATTATATTGAGCTTGGAATACGTTCGGGAAATGTGGAGTATCAGGCAAATGAGACTGGGACTACAGTAGCCTTTGTACAGGAGGGGGAGCTGTGGAGCTATAACGAGACAGAAAATACGCTTGCAAAAGTATTCAGTTTCCGCGGATATGAAGGAATTGACAGCCGCGAAAATTATGGCGAACATGATATCAAGATCGTCCGGATTGATGAGGTAGGGAGCCTTGATTATATCGTGTATGGTTATATGAACCGCGGAAGCCACGAGGGGGAAGTGGGAATACAGGTAAATCATTATGACAGTCTTTCAAATACAAATGAAGAACTGGCATTCATTTCTTCCGATAAAGCATATGAAGTTATGAAATCAGAACTTGGTCAGCTGATGTATGTGAATGAGGGCGGAGAATTATATCTGATGGTGGACGGCAGTGTATATGGGATAGATCTTAGTACATTGGAAATGAAAGAGTTGATAAAAGGACTGGATAAGGAAATATATGCAGTTTCGGAATCTGACCGCTATTTTGCATGGACAAAAGGCAGCCAGAATGGACAGAGTGATACGATCTGTCTCATAAACTTTTCGAATGAAAAAATAACAACGATAACAGAAGGAAGCAGCAAATATGTAAAACCGCTTGGATTTATGGGAGATGATTTTGTATATGGTGTAGCGAATGCTGCAGATGTATCAACAGAAGCTGCCGGGAATGTTATTTTTCCGATGTATCAGATTAAAATTCTGGATGTGTCGTCCGATGAACCATCTGTGTTAAAAACTTATGAAAAAAAAGGATATTATGTATCAGGTGTTGATATTGATGATTATACTATGTATTTAAACCGCATCCAGTATAATGGAACCGCTTATGTTGATGCAGATCAGGATATGATCATGAACAGGGAGGGAGATGGAAATAAAATTGTTTCCATTGTAAGCAGTAATTCCGACAGCAAAGAAACCCAGTTTGAAATATCTCTGCCGGAAACTGTAGGGGCGAAGGCTCCGAGGCTGCTTACTCCGAGAGAAACCATATTAGAGCAGGAGCGTACACTCACACTTGAGGATAAGGGTGATAGTAGGAAATATTATGTTTATGTAAAAGGTGATGTGGTCTATACCACAGATCAGGTGGCAGATGCGATCACAAAAGCGAATGAAAATATGGGAGTTGTGGTAGGAAAAGATCAGAAATATATCTGGAAACGTTCCAGAGATGCGATCAGACCGGCTCTTTCCGATATTGCGGTTGGTGCGGAAGATGCATCCTCTAACAGCATTGCGCAGTGTATCAATGCAATGCTTGAAAAGGAGGGAATTAATATCAGTGTAAGTGCATTGATCGCAGGCGGAGAAACACCAAAGAATATTCTGAGCAATACCATGAAAGATGCAAGAATTTTAGATCTGACAGGATGCAGTGTGGAGGAAGTCCTTTACTATGTAAGCTGTGGCAATCCTGTATTTGCGATGACGGGAAGCGATGAAGCGGTACTTGTGGTAGGCTATGATGCCAATAATGTCATTATCTTTGATCCGTCAACCGGAAGTAATTTTAAGCAGAGCCTGACAGATGCGGATGAAGTTTTTAAGGAAGCCGGAAATGTATTTTTCACATACCTCAAGTAAAAGAACAAAAATGCGGATATACAGACACATTGTAAGTATATATACATGAAAAAAACGAGAAAACTGCATAAAAAAACAGTGCTTCCATAGAATAGTTCGTTGAACTTTAACAGATTTAAGTGAGACGTATTGCAAATTAAAGTCGAATGGGTTATATTTTGAGAAGTACTTGAAAAGAGGAAGAGGATGAATATGAGCAGAAAAGAAGTAGTGGTTTCGAATGTTTCTAAAGAACACGATAATCCGATTGCAGAACTGGTTCAGGTGGCATGCCGCTATGACAGTGAGATTATCCTTGAGAGCAATAACCGCCGGATCAATGCAAAGAGTATCATGGGAATTATGGCATTTAATCCTTCAAAAGGTATGACTGTCAATATCGTTGCAGAAGGAAGCGATGAAGAAGAAGCATTAGACGCAATGGAGAAGTTTTTAGTTTGTGAGTAATTTTTGTTGAGGAGGGAATTCATTATGGCAAAAGAAACTATAGCAAAAAATAATGCAACAAAAACTAATGTTGTAAAAACAGCAGAGCCAAAGACAAACGAAAAGCAGGCAGAAGTATTGCAGGCAGCAAAGAATGTGGCAGCAACAGCAAAAACAGTTGTAAAAGAATCTGCAACTGAGGTAAAAGCAGCAGTAGCTGAGAAAACAACAGCAGTTAAAGAAGCAGTAGAAGAAATGACAGCAGCAAAGGCTGCATCGTCAACAAAACCAGTTGTCGAGAAAAAGGAAACAGCAAAACCTGTAAAAGAGAAGAAACCTTCAAGAGCAGCAAAGAAAGCGGCAGCGAAAGCAGCAAAGGAAGAATTAGTTCCGGAAGTATTTATTCAGTATCAGGGAAATGAAGCGATCGTTGCAGATGTGATCGAGAAAGCAAAAAATGAGTTTGTTGCAGAGGGTCACAGAGCATCATCTATCAAGAGTCTTCAGGTATATTTAAAACCGGAAGAATTTGCAGCATATTATGTGATCAACCAGAAGTTTGCAGGAAGAGTTGATTTGTTTTAAATAAGTCTGTAAGACACAAATACATAGAAGTGAAATAGAAGGAACCGATGTACCAAAAAGTACTGAGGTTCCTTTTTTAATTCATGATCATGGAATGAAGGCATCCTGTTATTTGTAAAGAAAAGCCGGCACAAAAAGTACCGGCTTTTGAAAAGTATTTCAGGATTATTTCTGCTCTGCTTTGTATTTGGATACCAGACGTTCGATTCTGTCATACGGGTTTAACAGATCGCTGATGGAAGAATCATGGTTTAAGGTATCAATGATATAAGCGATGTATTTACTCATATCACAGCTGATGTAATAAGGTTTGGATAAGAGCTCAGGTGTCTGATAAGTAAGGTTTGTAGTAACGACTTTGTAGATGATACCATCAGCAACTGCCTGATCAAATTTTTCTAAACCGTTTGTGAAGAGTCCGAAAGTTGCAACAACGAAGATACGGTTTGCTTTACGTTTCTTTAATTCAGTTGCAACATCGATCATACTTTCACCGGAAGAGATCATGTCATCAATAATGATAACGTCTTTTCCTTCCACGGAGGAACCTAAGAATTCATGTGCAACGATCGGGTTACGTCCGTCTACGATACGGCTGTAATCACGTCTCTTATAGAACATACCGACATCTAAACCGAGAACGCTTGCAAGATATACAGCACGGTTCGTACCGCCTTCATCCGGGCTGATTACCATCATATGATCAGAATCGATCTTTAAGTCAGTCACTTCACGCAGGATGCCTTTTACAAACTGGTATGCAGGCTGTACAGTTTCAAAGCCTTTTAATGGAATTGCATTCTGGACACGTGGATCATGAGCATCAAATGTGATGATGTTGTCTACACCCATTGCAGTCAGTTCCTGTAATGCTAAAGCACAATCTAAGGATTCGCGGGAAGTACGTTTGTGCTGACGGCTTTCATATAAGAAAGGAATGATGACTGTGATACGTCTTGCTTTACCGCCAACGGCTGCAATGATACGTTTTAAATCTGCATAGTGATCATCCGGTGACATGTGGTTCTCATGACCGCATACAGAGTAGGTAAGGCTGTAATTTGTCACATCGACCATCAGGTACAGATCGTATCCACGAACAGATTCTTTGATTACACCTTTTGCTTCACCGGTTCCGAAACGCGGAACAGCGGTAGAGATGATGTAAGAATCGCGGCGGTAATCCTTGAAGGCAAGATCAGATGCATGCTGATGCTGTCTTTTTTCTCTCCAGCCGACCAGATACTTGTCTACTTTCAGACCAAGCTCTTTGCAGCTCTCAAGCGGGATCAGACCAAGTGCTCCATCAGGTAAGGTTTCTAGGTTTCTTTCATCGTTTGGCATTGAATGGTTCCTCCATAAAAATTTGTTTACATGTATTTCAATAGATTGCTCTAATTGAAGGCAGAAAAAGTATCGTGTGTCTGTTGCAATGATTAACGTCTCCGCTTCTGCATCCTGATATCTTCCCCGAATAATTTGATCAGAACATAATTATCCATGATTCTCGATAAGATTCGCTCCGAATACAGATCGGTAAGCTGTGATAATCCGAGATTTGTGGAAATGATGGTTGATTTCCGGTGCAGGATTCTTTCGTTTAAACATAAAAACAACTGGGAAGTTGTAAAAGAATTTGTAAGCTCTGTGCCAAGATCATCTATGATCAGAAGATCGCATGTAAAAATATTTTCATTTGCGGCAATCGCATCTTCATCTTTTGCAAATACACCCTTGCTTAATATATCAAATAATTGGAACGCCGTAAAGTAAATTACAGAATGACCGTGATCCATCAGCTCTTTCGCAATGCAGTTTGACAGAAAAGTTTTGCCGATACCGGTATCTCCGTAAAAGTAAAGATTGGAAAATGTATCATCAAAGTGATCGATAAAGTCGTGACATTTTGCGACAGCATCTTTTGCGGTTGCCAAAGATGATAACCCGGTTGCAGGATTTATGTCTTTATCAGAATAATAGTCAAAAGAAAATGTGGAAAAATTCTCACGGAGCAGGATGCTTTTTAAATTCGACTGGGTATAGACCAGATCGATCGCAGCCTGTGTAAAACAGTGGCAGCGTTTCCCGTCGATAAAACCGGTGTCCTTACAATCCGGGCATTCATAAGAAGTCTCCAGATAATCAGCAGAAAGCCCTGCTTTTTTCAGAAGATCCTTTTTTTCACTGCGGTAGGAGGCAATCTGTTCTTTCAGGGTATTAAGAGCCATGGTATCACCGTCTAAGAGCTTTTTTGCCTGTGCAACGGAGCAGGTCGCAATGGCATCATCGATCTCACGGAGACGTGGGATCTTGATGTAGGCATAACGGATCCGTTCTTCCCTGTCATGTTCATTTTTTAACTGTCGGGCATCATATGCCCGTATAATCTCATCGTATTGTGAATTTGTCAGAGGCATGTTCTTATCCTAATCTCCATTTTTGCCTGTTTTAGTATGAAGACAATGTTTTCACACTACTCTATGGTATCAATGTTTTGAATTGGTTGTCAGTAACATTTTTTCAAGCTCATCATATTCATAGGAACGGTGTCCGATGTTGTTGAACTTATTTTTTGAACCAGCCGCTTCCTGTGCGGAAGTCTTTGCACGTTCTTTATGTTCAAGATTTAAACGTTTTACATCTTCCATGGTATGTACGTTTAATTTACGCCAGTTCGAAAGCATTTTATCCGTGTAAGGAAAACTCGGCTGATGGATACTCTGTATGGTCTGCTGACATGCCGCACAGATGATGTCGATGGAAAAACCATACTCGGAACGCCATTTTTCAATGAAGTCTGTTTCAGATGGAACGAGATTCCTTCCGGTAATGCCAAAGGAACGCATTACTGCATAATAAGCCGGACTGTGGATCTTTGCTTCCTGTTTGGCGGAGGTTACAGTCCGGATACCGCTTTCTGCCCATTTCAACGCCGTAGCTTCGATGTAGCGGATCGCAGTATGGTTTTTGCTTACGCAGTATTCCACTAGATATTCGATCAGATCCGGTGAAAAAGAAAGTTCTTCATATAAATACAAAAGCGTGTTTGTATCAGTCTGGCTGAGAGGGCGTCCGAGATAGCGTTCTGTAATAAAAAGAAGTTCTGCTATCTGGTCATTTTCCTGAAACTGCTTTAATTCATCGCGGGTGTAATCCCTCTTTGGAGGAAAATTTTCCGTATCTGCAGAAGAAATACCATCATCATCTGAGGAGGTGTATTCGTCTGCAGATGATGAAATGCTGTTTGAGTCGGGTGCCTCTGCGGCAGATTCATTTTCTGAAAATTCGCCGGTTACATCAGTTTTATCCCTAGATGCAGAATCAATAAGGCACACACCGGTTAAGTTATGATCTGTATCGTATTCCAGACGCAAAAGATGCATGCGTTCCCAATAACTTAAGGCACGTTTTACATCTTTTTCTGTGTGTTCGAATTTATCTGCAATGGAAGAAATCGAAAAAGCGGAATCCGGGGCATTCATCAGACGCAGCAGGTACAGGTAGATCTTTACAAATTCTCCATTTGCGTCAGACATATATTCATCAATAAAAATATTCGATACACTCGTGGCAGAAGATGCGCTGTCACTGTGGATTAGTATTTTAGCCATGAAGGAAACCCTCTTTCGATAATATTCTAAAAGTATAAGCATAAATATTTGCTGCGCCACAAATTATAGCATAGGAAAAGAAAAAAGAGAAGAACAATTTTGAATACAAATGCTGTAAAATCAAGGGTTAAGGGGAATGTGGATAATGTGGATAAAAAGTGAATACATAAAAAAACGAAAGTGATGGCAACTGTGACAAAATACAGAAAACAAGGGACATGAAAGAAAACGGAACAATAAAAGAGGGATATGTTATGTCAACAAAAAAAATCCACATTCGATGGTTGAAGTTTTCCCCAATCGAATGTGGATAATGTGGATAACTTACCTGCCAAGAAGGTGTTCACCCACGTTTACGATATCTCCGGCACCCATAGTTATCAACAGATCACCGTTTATACATTTTTTCAATAAAAATTTCTCGATTTCTTCAAAGGAAGGGAAATAATAACATTCTGTTCCTTTGTCTTTTAATTTTTTAAGGATATCTTTCGAGCTGATTCCGTAAGTATTTTTCTCGCGGGCAGCATAGATATCTGCAAGAACGACTACGTCAGCCATGGAAAGCACATCTGCAAAGTCATCTAAAAATGCTTTTGTCCTGGAATAAGTGTGCGGCTGGAAAGCTAAGACCAGACGTTTGTGCGGATAATTCTTTGCAGCAGTTAATGTTGCACGGATCTCTGTCGGATGATGCGCGTAATCATCAATGATAGTAACGCCATCCACACATCCTTTATATTCAAAACGACGGTCTGCACCTCCGAAAGCGGATAAACCGGCGAGGATCGCATCCTTTGAAATGCCAAGATCAAGTGTAAGTGCAATCGCTGCAAGCGCATTTGAGATATTGTGCATGCCTGGAACATGCAGTTTGACATCCATGACCGGAGAACCGTGATGCATAGCTGTAAAGGAAGCACATGCTGTCTCATCAAATGTAACATCGGACGGATAATAGTCGCAGGAGTCATTCAGACCGAAAGTGATCACCTTGGGATCTAAACCATCTGTAAGCTCGGTGTAATTTTCAATTTCACCGTTGATAATGATCGCACCGTCTTTTTTTGTATTTCCTGCAAATTTTCGGAATGAATTGCGGATGTCCTGAATATCTTTAAAGAAGTCAAGGTGTTCCGCTTCCACGTTTAAAATGACACTGTAGCGTGGATAAAAATGAAGAAAACTGTTGGTATATTCGCACGCTTCGGATACAAAAATATCGGACTTGCCTACTTTTATATTGCCGTCGATGGCTTTTAAAATCCCACCCACGGAAATAGTAGGATCTGCATTTGCGGCAAGAAGGATCTGACTGATCATGGATGTGGTCGTCGTTTTTCCGTGGGTACCGGCAACGGCGATGGAATTGTTGTAATTGTCCATGATCTGACCAAGCAGTTCTGCACGGCTTAACATTGGGATGCTGCTCTCTTTTGCGGCCGCGTATTCCGGATTGTCTTCACGGATGGCTGCGGTGTAGACGATAAGATCAATGTCATCGCTAAGGTTTTCGGCCTTCTGACCGTAAAAAATACGGGCACCCATGTGCTCTAAATGTCTGGTCAGTCCGGATTCCTTTGTGTCAGATCCTGAGATGGTAAAATGTTCTTCTAAAAGTATCTCAGCAAGACCACTCATGCTGATACCGCCGATCCCGATGAAATGGATGTGCAGCGGCTGGTTGAAATTGATTTTATACATTTATTGATACCTGCCTGTTTTATTAATAATTCTGTTTGTTTCATTATACCCGTATGGAATCAATTTGCAAATTCTTTTGAGGAAAAATCTTTTCGACAGAAAAAAAGAATTGTAGATAAAATTTTATCAATTTGTGCAATGTGTCAAAAATATGTAAAATCAAAAAAAAATATTGTGAAAAATGATGTACATGAGATTTGAAGTGTGGTATAATTAAAAATACCAAAAGGAATAGATTGACTAGAAAGTGACGAGAGGTGATTGACGTGATTCGAAAAGAAATGATAGCCATGCTATTGGCTGGAGGACAGGGCAGCCGTCTTGGAGTGCTTACAGCAAAGGTTGCCAAACCCGCAGTTGCGTTTGGAGGAAAGTATCGTATTATCGATTTCCCCCTCAGCAACTGTATTAATTCAGGAATTGATACCGTTGGTGTTCTGACACAGTATCAGCCGTTACGTTTAAATACCCATATCGGAATCGGTATTCCGTGGGATCTTGACCGTAACAATGGCGGTGTAACGGTGCTTCCACCTTATGAGAAGAGCAATAACAGCGAGTGGTACAGTGGAACAGCAAATGCAATCTACCAGAATATGAATTACATGGAGAGCTACAATCCGGAATATGTCCTGATCTTATCAGGTGACCATATTTATAAGATGGATTATGAGGTAATGCTCGATTTCCATAAAGAAAATCATGCAGATGTAACGATTGCAACAATGCCGGTACCGATCGAAGAAGCAAGCAGGTTTGGAATCGTGATCGC